>Ga0209507_1000091_pt1 | contig 136245 bp, 100 predicted proteins | sample AD_UKC028_MetaG_FD_184414 | JGI IMG/M metagenome (GOLD analysis project Ga0209507, IMG submission 184414) | Active sludge microbial communities of municipal wastewater-treating anaerobic digesters from USA - AD_UKC028_MetaG (SPAdes) (version 2) | ecosystem: Engineered > Bioreactor > Anaerobic...
GATCCGCGAATATCAGAGTGATCAACCGTCGCGAAAGCTACCTCGGCCGCTGCCTCACCCGCCCAACCACCCGAAGGAGGCTTCGCCGAAGCGGTTGCTGGACTTGACGGGTCATTCCATATCAGAAACTCGAGCGCGCAGGATTCTCAAGCGCGAAGACGCGCAGAGAATCCCGCCCGCGCGAGGACTGGACTTTCAAGCGCCGAAGGCGCGCTGAAAGTCCTGCTTGTCCCGTGGCGCGAAGCGACACGGGGCTGAGACGGGCTGGTTCCTGCCGGTCACTCCCCGGCCAGCTCGACCCGGTCCAGGGCGAAGTAGGCCGGGGTGTTCATGCCCCACTCGCCCTGATCGCTCGAGTCCAGGCCGAGCTCCAGCGCGTGGACCGCGCCGAGCGCGGACAGATCCACCCAGGTGAACTCGTCCACCAGGTGGTCCTCGGCGGCCGCGCCCCGGTAGTCGGCCAGGTAGAACTCGACCGCGCTGGTCTGGGCCCCGGCCGCGTCCAGGCCGGTGACGGTGAGCCTGAACCAGTCCGGCTCCTCGCCGCTGGCTCCGCCGAACTCCTTGGCGTAGGCGTCTCCGTCGCGCATGCTCAGGTAGGCGTAGGTCGTGTTGCACACCCAGGCCCCGGCGAAGCGGGCCTCGGCCGAGGGCCCCGCCGCCAGGCTCAGGCGCGCCGGACCCAGGCCGGTGTAGCCGAGCGCGAAGCTCGCCGAGCCGCCCGCGCCGGAGCCGGCGATGGCGCTGTACTGGTTGTCGTAGCCCGGGGTGGTGGTGTCGCGCATGCTGCTCGCGGCGAACCCGCTCCAGGAGGCGTACTGGGCGTCGTAGGCGTTGACGAAGGTGAGCGGCCCGCTGGTGAAGCCACCCGAGCCGTCGGCGCCGTTCCAGAAGCTGTCCGCCTGGAGACCCAGGTCCTCCAGGTCGGCCATCAGGCCGGGGTCGCCCTCCTCGCCGGCGCAGCCAGAGCACAGGCCGGCGGCGAGCAGCAGGGCCAGAAAGGACAGGAGTCGGAGCGCTCGCGCAGGGGTACGCCGCATGGGTCCCTCCTCGGGGTGTCGGGCTGCGGCAGGTCTTCCGGCTCGCGGATCGTCCTACTCCCGGCGCCTTCCCACCCCGGCTCCCGGCCGGGGCAGTGGCCTGACTTCGCCGGTTTCGTCCCCGCTCACGGCGGCGGGACCGCGTCGGTTTCGCACCGACTTCCCTCGAGCCGCAGCAGTTTGTCCGTTCGTACCCCCGGCGGCCCCGGGGAGTCAAGCCTTGGCCATGGTTGATTCCCGCGCCTGCTCCGGTATTGTGTGGCCATGACGGGAGCCAAGCCCCTCGGTCCCGAGGCCGATCGCGAGAAACGCCTCGTGGCCATGTCCTCGGTGGGCGTGGCCGTGATCCTGACCGGCGGCAAGCTGGCGGTCGGTCTGATGACCGGCAGCCTGGGCATCCTGTCCGAGGCGGCCCACTCGGGCCTGGATCTGGTGGCCGCGGTGGTCACCTTCCTGGCGGTGCGGGCGTCCTCCCGGCCGGCCGACAGCGCGCACTCCTACGGCCACGGCAAGATCGAGAACCTGTCGGCCCTGTTCGAGACCCTGCTGCTGCTCGGCACCTGCGCGTGGATCATCTACGAGGCCATCGAGCGCCTGTTCTTCAAGGAAGTGGCGGTCGAGGTGAGTTGGTGGGCCTTCGCCGTCGTGCTGGTCTCGATCGCCCTGGACTACTCGCGCTCCCGGGCCCTGCTGCGGGTGGCGCGCAAGTACCAGAGCCAGGCGCTCGAGGCCGACGCGCTGCACTTCTCGACCGACATCTGGTCCTCCGGGGTGGTGCTGGCCGGGCTCGGGCTGCTGCTGCTGGCCGACCACACCGGCAGCGCCTGGCTGAGGAAGGCCGACACCGTGGCCGCGCTCGGGGTGGCCGGGATCGTGATCTGGATCAGCTACCGCCTGGGCCGCAAGACCATCGCCGATCTGCTGGACGAGGTCCCGCCGCGGCTGCTCGAGGACGTGCGCCAGGCCGTGCGGGTCGCGGGCGTGGTCGAGGTGACCCGGGCGCGGGTGCGCCGGGCCGGCCCTGAGAGCTTCGTGGACGTGACCCTGAGCGTGGCGCCAGGCACCAGCCTCGAGCAGGGGCACGGGATCGCCGACGCGGCCGAGGCCGCGGTCCAGCGGCTCCTGCCCTCGGCGGATGTCGTGGTACACGTGGAGCCGGCCCGGGCGCCGGACGGCGGCGGAGAGGCCAGCCTGCCCGCCGCGGTGCACGCGCTGGCGCGGCGCCTGGCCGGCGGGGCGCACGACGTGCGGGTGCACTCGGTGCTGGGGGAGCTCGGCCTGGAGGCCCACCTCGAGGTGAGCCCCGCCCTGACCGTGGCCGAGGCCCACGCCCGGGCGACCGAGTTCGAGGCGGCCCTGCGCCAGGCCTTCCCGGCGCTCCGGCGCATCGTCACCCACCTCGAGCCGGCCCTGGCCGAGGTGGAGGCGCGCCCGGCGCCGCCGCCCGAGGTGAAGGACGTCGAGGCCGTGCTGGCAGAGGTGATCCGCGAGCAGGGCAGCGGCCACTGCCACCCGCACGAGGTGTCGGTCAGCCGGGTGGGTGGGGAGCTGCACGTGACGTTGCACTGCACGCTGGGGGCGGACGTGGGCATCGTCCAGGCCCACGATTTCACCGAGCGGGTGGAGCGGCTCCTGGTCGCGCGCCTGCCGGCCATCGGCCGGGTGGTCATCCACGTCGAGCCCCCGGAGCCGGCCGAGCCTGGACCGGGACAGGCATGAAAGACCCGACGCCATCCAGCCCGCCTGATCGTCTGCGCCTAAGGTGTCTTCCGCGCACCGCGTGAAGGCGAGGAGGCGACCCATGCCGATCGAGCTGCTGGTCCGCGGCAAGAACCCGGTCACCGACGAGCAACTCGCCGAGGCGCTGCGCGCCCCGCCGCACTCCCTGACGATCGAGAACCAGCCCGACGGTCCGTCGTCCCTGTGGCGGGCCGGGAGCAACGCCCAGGTGGAGGTCGTGAGGGAGAGCGGGGCGCTCGAGTGGCGGGTGGTCGGCGCCGAGGCCTCCTTTCAGCTCCTGGCGTACTCGGTCGCCTCGGCCCTGGCGGGTCTGGCCGGCGGGGAGGTTCGCGCCCACGACGACGGCAAGTGGATCGGGCCTGACGAGGCGCGACGGTTCGGGCTTCGTCCGAACTGCCAGCTCTCGGAGGCGGAGGCCGGGCAGCTCGCCGAGCGGGCCCGAGCCGGAGATCTGGCCGCCTTCGAGCGGCTGACCTCGGCCCGCAGCAGGTCCGCCCGCTGGAACCTCGCCCCCGCCGGCAGTCAGGTCGAGCTCTGCCTGGAGCTCCTGCGCGGCGCACCCTTGAAGGTCGCCCGGCGGGCCGGTGGGCTGCTGCTGGAGTACGCCCGCCTCAACGATCTCGACGAGGAGGTCTGGCGGCGATTCCTGGAGGCAGGCCTGCCGGAGGACCCGGCCAGGCTCAAGCTCTCCACGCGAATCTCCAGGGCGGTTCGGTCGATGCTCGAGGCGCGGGGCGGGCCGATGCCTGACTGGTTGCTGCAGGCCACGCGACGGGAGCGCAAGAAGGTGTCCTAGGCGGGTGGGGCCGGGCGGGTCCTCCCGGCGTCGACGTTGACACCCGCGCTGGCGGTGGGGTAGGGTGGCGGTCGGATTCTCCTATCGGGAGGCAGGGTTGAGAGGCCACCGGACCATGCTCGCCGCGCTCCTCACGGGGTCGCTCGCCGCGGGCGCGTTCGCCCTCGGGTTCGGGGGCTGCACCGAGCTGGTGGACGGCCGGGTCACCGTGGAGCTCGTCTACCCCTGCCGGCCCGGGCCGGGGGAGCTCGGACCGCGCATGTCGCTCTTCTGCCTGAGCGTGGTGCAGAACGGCACCCTGGTGAGCGGACCGTCCTGCGCCAGCTCCCTGCCCGACGCCCGGCTGGAGCTGCCCGAGTCGCTCGCCCCGCTGCAGGTGCAGGTCGAGATCCTCGACGGGAGCAGGGTGCTGCTGCTCCGCGGCACCTCCCCCCCGGTGAGCCTGGTGTCCGGCGAGGACCTGGCCGTGCCCGTGGCCCTGGCCCCGGCCCAGGAGTTCGGCCTGCTGTGGGCGGCCGAGGCCGGCTGCCAGGAGCTGCCCCACCCGCTGGAGGGTCACACCGCCACCCTGTTCCCCACCGGCCACCTGCTGCTGGCCGGCTCGGCCCGGGCCGAGGTGACCACGGGCCGGGCCGCGCTGCTCCTGGACACCCACAGCCCGGACGCGGCCCCGCTCGTGACCCCGGCCTCGCTCCACCGGCACCAGCACCAGGCCAGCCTGCTGAACGACGGTCAGCTCCTGCTCACGGGCGGGCTCACCGCCCTGGACGGCGCGCCCACCCTGGAGCTCGTGTCCCTGCCGCCCGGCTCCGAGCTGATGGGTGCGTACGTGCCCGGGCTGGACTACGCCGGCGCGGTCCAGCTCGAGGCGTTGCAGACGGCGCTCATCCACGGCCGGCCACGTCCCCACGCGGCGGTCTTCTTCGGCTCCCAGGTGCTGCTCACCGACGGCGAGAGCCCGCCCGAGATGCTGCTCGACGGGGGCGCGCGCACCGCCCTGGCGGAGTTCCCCGGGCTGCCCGGCGCTCCCTTCCCGCCCAACGGGCGCACCGCCACGGTGGTCCCGTACGCCGCGGGCAAGGCCCTGGTGCCAGGGCTGGGCACCGGGCGCCTGGCGCGCCTGACGGTCCAGGAGGGCGCGGCCTCGGTGCTGTTCGAGTCCGTGCTGGAGGGCATGGCCCCGCGCGACCAGCCCTGGGCGCTGCTCCTGCCGGGCGGCTCGATCATGGTCCTGGGCGGGCTCGTGGGCGCGGCCATCGACGAGCCGTCCGTGGTGGTGCTGGACACCGCCGGCGGCCTCACGCCGGTGGCGGTTCCGGCGGGCTTCCCCGAGCGCGGGTTCAGCGCCACCCTGCTGGACGGCGGGCGGGTCCTGGTCGCGGGCGGCGTGGCGCCGGGCGAAGGCCAGGCCAGCGCCCGCACCTTCCTGCTGCAGCCCGCCGGAGCCGACGCCTGGCGCGTGTCGCGCGGCCCCGATCTGCGCCTGGCGCGCGCCCTGCACACGGCCACCTGGCTCCCGGGCGGGCGCCTGCTGATCATCGGGGGCACCGCGCTCGGCGCGGGCGCCGATCCGGCCCGCAGCGTCGAGGCCCTGTCGGTCGAATTGCCGTGAGCGGGGATCGCGAGGAGCCCATGAAGCGCATCCTGATCCGCGATGCACTGGTGGTGGCCACGCAGGACCCGGCGCTGGGGGAGATCCGCGGCGGCGACCTGCTGGTGGAGGGCGCGCGCATCGCCGCGGTCGGGCGTGGCCTGACCGCCCAGGCCGACGAGGTGATCGACGCCCGCGGGCGGGTGGTGCTGCCGGGCATGGTGAACACCCACCACCACCTCTACCAGGTGCTGACCCGCAACCTGCCGCGGGTGCAGGACGCCAAGCTGTTCGACTGGCTCCTGTACCTGTACGACGTGTGGAAGCACGTCACCCCCGAGGACGTGCACGCCGCGGCCCTGGCCGGCCTGGGCGAGCTGCTGCTGACCGGTTGCACCCTCTCGGCCGACCACCACTACCTGTGCCCGGAGTGCGTCGAGGGCGACCCGTTCGAGGCGGAGGCCGCCGCCGCCCGGGAGCTCGGCATCCGCCTGCACCTGACCCGCGGCAGCATGAGCCTCGGGCGGAGCGCGGGCGGCCTGCCGCCGGACTCGGTCATCCAGACCGAGGATCGCATCCTGAACGACTCCGCCCGGGTGGTCGAGCGCTTCCACGATCCGGCGCCGCTCAGCATGTGCCAGGTGGCGCTCGCGCCCTGCTCGCCCTTCTCGGTCACCGGCGAGCTGATGCGCGAGGTGGCCGCCCTGGCGCGCAAGCTGGGCGTGCGGCTGCACACCCACCTGGCCGAGACGCTGGACGAGGAGCGCTTCTGCGTGGAGAAGTTCGGCCGGCGTCCGCTGGAGCTGATGGAGGACCTCGGCTGGGTGGGCCCGGACGTGTGGTTCGCCCACAGCGTGTACGTCAACGCCGACGAGATACGGCGCATGGGCAAGACCCGGACCGGCGTGGCCCACTGCCCGGTGTCCAACCTGCGCCTGGGATCGGGCATCGCCCCGGTGCCGGCCATGCTGGAGGCCGGGGTGCCCGTGGGCCTGGCGGTCGACGGCAGCGCCTCCAACGACGCCTCGAACCTGCTGCGCGAGGCCCAGATCGCCATGCTGGTCCACCGCGTGGGCACGGGCGTGGCGGCCATGCCGGCCCGCCGTGCGCTGTCGATCGCCACCACGGGCGGGGCCCGGGTGCTCGGTCGGGAGGACCTGGGCGTGCTCCGCCCGGGGCTGGCGGCCGACCTGGCGCTGTTCGATCTGCGCGGCCTGGCCTACGCCGGCAGCGAGGCGGACCCGCTGGCCGCGCTGCTCTTCTGCGGGCTGGACTCGCGGGCCGAGCTGGTCATGGTGCAGGGCGAGGTGGTGGTGCGCGACCGCCACCTGGTCAAGGTGGACGAGGAGTCCATCTCGCGGCGCGCGCGCGACGCCTCCAACAAGCTGCTGCGACTGGCGGGCGTGAGCTCTTGACGGCGGCCTCTTTCCCCGGAGTGAAGGTATGATACCCAACGCCAAGACCTGTCTGTACCCGAAGGATCCGCCGCAGGCCGTCAGCCTCCTGCAGGAGCACGGCAAGCGCGCGCTGATCCTGGCCGGTGGCACGACCGCGGCCCTCAGCCACGACCCCGAGGTCGAGGTGCTCATCGACATCAGCCGCATGGGCTGCGACGCGATCGAGCCGCAGGGCGGCGGCTGGCGCGTCGGCTGCAACGTGCGCCTGCAGCGGATCGCCTCGCACGCCGGGCTGGCCGGCCTGTGGGGCGGCGTCCTCAGCCAGGCGGCCGCGGCGGTGGGCTCGCGGCCGATCCGCAACGCCGTCACCCTGGGCGGCAACCTGGTGCAGATCTTCCGCTGGTCCGACACCCCCGTGGCGCTGCTGGCCATGGGCGCACGCCTCGAGCTGCTCGGGCCGCGCGGCCCGCGCAGCGTGGGCGCGGACGAGTTCTACGCGCGCCACCCGCGGCAGGTGCTCGAGCCTGCCGAGTTGCTCGTGGCGGTGCAGGCCGCCTCTCCGGTGGGCAAGGCCGGCGGGGCGTTCATCAAGTACGCCCGCACCGCGGTGGACCTGGCCGTGGCGGACGCGGCCGCGTGCCTGCGGGTGGAGGGCGGGCGCTGCGTGGAGGCGCGGCTGGCCATCGGCGCCACGCGGGCGCTGCCCTGGCGGGCCAGCGAGGCCGAGGCGCTGCTCACGGGCCAGGCGCTCACCCCGGCGCGGCTCGGCGAGGCGGCCGCCCTGGCGCGCAAGGCCTGCAAGCCGGTGGGGGACGCGCGCACGGACAAGGCCTACCGGGAGCGCATGGTGGAAGTGGTCGCGCGCCGCGCGCTGGAGCGGGCGGTCGCCAACCTGCAGGAGCGTGCCTGATGGACATCCACGTGACGGTGAACGGACGGCCCGAGGTCTGGCAGGCGGCGCCGGGCGAGAGCGCCCTCGAGCTCATCCGCCGGCTGGGCTACACCAGCGTGAAACGCGGCTGCTCCCAGGGCGACTGCGGAGCCTGCACCATCCTGGTGGACGGCCAGGCCATGCGGGCCTGCCTGCTGGTGGCCGCCCAGCTCGAGGGCCGGGCGGTGACCACGGCCGAGGGGCTGGGCTCCCTGGACAGGCCGCACCCGCTGCAGCGCGCCTTCGTGGACGCCGGCGCGGTGCAGTGCGGCTTCTGCACCCCGGGCATGCTGCTGGCCTCCCAGGCGCTGCTGGTGGAGACCCCGCGGCCCGACGCGACCGCGGTGCGCGAGGCGCTGGACGGCAACCTGTGCCGCTGCACCGGCTACAAGAAGATCGTCGAGGCGGTGCTGCTGGCGGCCGAGAGGATGGCCTGAGATGAGCCCGAAACGCGAGTTCGAGGTGGTGGGCAAGCCGGTGGCCAAGCTGGACGGCCTGGCGCTGGCCCGCGGCGGCAAGCTGTTCGTGGCCGACCTCCTCCCCCGGGGCTGCCTGGTGGGGAGGATCCTGACGAGCCCTTACGCCCACGCCCGCATCGCCTCCATCGACGCCTCGGCCGCCGAGGCCCTGCCGGGCGTGCACGCGGTGCTGCACCACGGCAACGTGCCGCGCGTCATGCGCACGACCGCCGGCCAGGGGGCGCCCGAGCCGTCGCCCTACGACTTCACCACCTTCGACCGCAAGGTGCGGTTCGTCGGCGATCGCGTGGCGGCCGTGGCGGCCGAGAGCGAGGCCATCGCCGAGGAGGCGCTGAAACGCATCAAGGTCGAGTACGAGGTCCTGCCGGCCGTGCTCGACGTGCGCCACGCCATGGACAAGGGGGCGCCCGTCATCCACGACGAGCCGGACTGCAAGGTGGTCATCCCGGTGCCCTACGAGCCCGGGCGCAACCTGGCCGCGCACGTGGACACCCGGGTGGGCGACACGGCCGAGGGCTACGCCGAGGCCGACGTGGTGCTGGAGCACGAGTACGAGTGCCAGTACGCCCAGCACACCCCCATCGAGCCCCACGCGGCCCTGGCCGAGCCGCTGCCCGACGGGCGGCTGCGCATCACCACCTCGACCCAGGTGCCCTTCCACGTGCGCCGCATCGTGGCCCAGGCGCTGGGCTGGCCCGTCTCGCGCCTGCACGTGGTGAAGCCCCGCGTGGGCGGCGGGTTCGGCGCCAAGCAGGAGGTGCTGATCGAGGACGTGGCGGCCTTCCTGGCCACCCGCGCCGGCCGGCCGGTGTACCTCGAGCTCAGCCGCAGCGAGGAGTTCCTGTCGCGCACCCGGCACCCGATGGTCGTGCGGCTGAAGACCGGGGCCAGGAAGGACGGCAGCCTGACGGCCGTCGACCTCGGCGTCCTGTCCAACACCGGCGCCTACGGCTCGCACGCCCTGACGGTCGCCTGCAACTGCGGCTCCAAGGTGCTGCCGCTCTACCGCTGGCCGCGCCTGGGGTTCCAGGCCGACGCGGTGTACACCAACCTGCCGGTGGGCGGGGCCTACCGCGGGTACGGGGCGACCCAGGCCTACATCGCCATGGAGATCCAGATGGACGAGCTGGCCCAGGCCCTCGGCCTGGACCCGCTCGAGTTCCGCCTGCGAAACCACATCCGCAAGGGCGAGACCTCGCCCATCTTCGCCGCGCTGGGCGAGGGCGGGGAGGGGGTCGAGCAGAGCATCGACTCGATCGGGCTGGACGCCTGCATCCGGCAGGGCGCCCGGGCCATCGGCTGGAAGAAGAAGCGCGGCAAGCCCGGCGCCGGGCCGCTGAAGCGCGGCGTGGGCATGTGCTGCCTGATGCAGGGCTCCTCCATCCCCAAGGTGGACATGGGCGGGGCGAGCCTGAAGATGAACGAGGACGGCGGGTTCAACCTGCTGGTGGGCGCCACCGATCTGGGCACCGGCTCGGACACGGTGCTGGCGCAGATCGCCGCCGAGGTGCTGGGCGTGTCGGTCGAGCAGATCGTGGTGCGCTCCTCCGACACGGATCTGACCCCCTTCGACGTGGGCGCCTACGCCTCCTCGACCACCTACCTGTCGGGCCAGGCCGTGCGCAAGGCGGCGCTCGACGTGGCCGGCCAGATCCGCGAGGTGGCCGCCGAGCTGCTGGATGCGCGCCCGGCCGAGATCGCGCTCGCGGGTGGGCAGGTCCGGACCGCGGACGGGCGCGCGCTGCCGCTCTCCCGGGTGGCCATGCGCAGCCTGTACGAGCACGACCAGCGGCAGATCGCGGCCTTCGCCTCGCACATCACCCACAAGAGCCCGCCGCCTTTCTCGGCCCACTTCGCCGAGGTCGAGGTGGACACCGAGACCGGCCTGGTGCGGGTGGTGAAGTACGTGGCCGCGGTGGACTGCGGCACGGCCATCAACCCCCAGCTCTCCGAGGGCCAGACCGAGGGTGCGGTGCTCAACGGCATCTCCTACGCCCTGTGCGAGGAGTACCTGTTCGACGAGAAGGGGCGCATGCGCAACGACTCCTTGCGCGAGTACAAGATCTTCTCCACACGCGACATGCCCGAGCTGGTCACCATCCTGGTGCCGACCTACGAGAAGACCGGCCCGTACGGCGCCAAGAGCGTGTCCGAGATCGGCATCAACGGCCCCATCCCGGCCATCTCCAACGCCATCTTCGACGCGGTCGGCGTGCGTCTGCGCCGGGCGCCCTTCACCCCCGAGCGCGTGCTGGCCGCGCTGGACGAGCTGGCCGGGCGCCAGGCGCGTTGAGGGGAGCGGGGCGCCCATGCCGCCAGCCCTGCACCGAGAGGAGGCGCTCGCCCGGCTCGCGGGCCAACGCTTCGACCTGCTGGTGGTCGGCGGCGGCATCACCGGCGCCTGCGTGGCCTGGGACGCGAGCCTGCGCGGGCTCAAGGTGGCCCTGGTGGACAAGGGCGACTTCGCCTCGGCCACCTCCTCGGCCACCAGCAAGCTGATCCACGGCGGCCTGCGCTACCTGAAGAACGGCGAGGTGGGGCTCGTGCGCGAGAGCCTGCGCGAGCGGCGGGTGCTGGCCGGCATCGCCCCGCACCACGTCTGGCCGCTGCCCTTCCTGATCCCGACCTACCCGCGCGGCAACACGCGCTGGCTCATCCGCGCCGGCATGCTGGCCTACGACCTGTTGGGCTTCGACCGCAACCGCGGGCAGGACGCGGAGCACCTGCTGCCCGGCCACCGCACGCTCACGCCCGCCGAGGTGCTGGCGGCCGAGCCGCTGGTGCGGGCCGAGGGCCTGACCGGCGGCGCGCTCTACCACGACTGCCTGTGCGAGCCGGAGCGCCTGTGCGTCGAGTTCGTGCTGGGGGCCGCCGCCCTCGGCGCGGTGGTGGTCAACCACGCGCAGGTCACGGCCATCGCCAGCCGGGAGGGCGGGCTGGGGCCCGCAGAGATCGAGGACCGCCTGGGCGGGCGCCGCCTGGCGGTTGAGGCCCGCATGCTGGTCAACGTGGCCGGGCCCTGGGCCGACCAGGTGGACCGGCTGTGCGGCACCGGCGAGGACGTGGCGCTCACCCGCTCCAAGGGCATCCACCTGGTCACCGCCCGCCCGCTCGCCAGGCGCCACGCGCTGGTGCTGCGCACGGCCGCCGGGCGGCACTTCTTCATCATCCCCTGGCGCGGGCGCAGCCTGATCGGCACCACCGACGCGGTCTTCCGCGGACAGGTCGACGAGCTCTCGGTCACCGAGGCCGACGTGGGCGACCTGCTGGCCGAGGTGCGCGAGGCGCTGCCCCAGGCGGAGCTCGGCCCCGCGGACATCACCTTCCGCTACGCCGGGGTGCGCCCGCTGGTCGAGGCCGACACCCAGGTCTACCAGGCCTCGCGGCGCTACGAGATCATCGACCACCACCGCCGCGGCAGGCGCGGGCTACTGTCCGCGCTGGGGGGGAAGTACACCACCTCGCGGCACCTGGCGGAGCGCATCGTGGACCGGGTGCTGCTGCACCTGGATCGGCCCGCGGTGGCCTGCCTCACCACCCGCCGCCGCCTGCCGGGCGCGCCCGCCGGCCGGTTCGTCGACTACCTGGCCGAGTCCACCCGGGCGCTCGAGGGGCTGCTGCCCGCGGACGTGGCCGGGAATCTGGTGCGCACCTACGGCCTCCGCCACCGCGGGCTCGTCGAGCTGCTGAAGGCCGAGCCGGGCCTGGCCGAGCGGGTGCGCGCAGGCCACCCGGACATCCTGGCGCAGGTGGCCTTCGCCGTGGACCAGGAGCTGGCCGTGGGGCTGTGCGACGTGCTGCTCCGGCGGACCGCCATCGGCACGGCCGAGCACATCGGCGAGCCGGCGCTCGAGCGCGTGGCCACGGTGGTCGCGCGGCGGCTGGGCTGGGACGCGGCCCGGGTCGCCGCGGAGAAGGCGGCCTACGGCCGCCGGGTGCTCGGCCAGCCCGAGGAGCCTCCGCCCGCCGCGGCCTGAGAAAGCGCCCCTCGAAGTCAAGGCCGGAGCCGCCTGCCCCCCTGGACGCGTCCCCCGCGGACGGCTATCTTTCTCTTGTCCCCTGGAGGTGAACCGATGACACGCCTGCGCGCGCTCTGGGTGGTCGCTGGATTCCTGCTCCTGGCCGGCTGCGACAGCGGCGGCTCCAACAGCTGCCCGCCGGGCCTGTGCCCGGACGGGTACTACTGCCAGGACGGGGTGTGCGTGACCCCGGAGTGCGCCGGGGTGACCTGCGACGCCGGCGAGGTGTGCGTCCTGGGGCGCTGCTACACGGGCACCTGCGCCTCGCGCAACTGCCCCGAGGGCGAGGTGTGCGTCGACGAGGTGTGCACCACCAGCGACTGCGTGAACGTGCCCTGCCCGGCCAACCAGCGCTGCGCGGACGGACACTGCATGCCCATCGACTGCCCGGGACAGCGCTGCGAGGGTGACTGGGAGGTGTGCTCCGGCGCGGGCTGCGTGCCGGCCGACTGCGTGGGCGTGGAGTGCCCGGCCAACCAGATCTGCGCCCAGGGCCACTGCTTCCCGGAGGACTGCCCGAACCAGGCCTGCGCCCACGGGGAGGTCTGCTCCTTCGACACCTGCACCGACGGGCTGTGCGTCGGGGTGACCTGCGCGGACGCCGCGCTGACCTGCCGGGACGGCCGCTGCGTGCCCGCGAGCTGCGCGGATGACAGCGGCTGCGACGACGGCGACGCGTGCACCGCCGACACCTGCCAGACGGGTGTCTGCGATTTCGCTCCCGCCCGGGACGGCACGGCCTGCCTGGACGCCAGCGACTGCTCCAACGCCGACACCTGCCTGCGCGGGCGCTGCACCGCCGGGCCCACCGAGCTGGACGCCGACGGAGACGGGCGCGCCCCGGAGCGCTGCCTGGGCGGCACCGACTGCGACGACACGAACGCCGGCGTCTACCCGGACGCCCCGGAGACCTGCGGGGATGGCATCGACCAGGACTGCTCGGGCGCGGATCTCACCTGCGGCTGCGCGGACGAGGACGACGACGGCGCGCCGGACGGGGCCTGCGGCGGCGACGACTGCAACGACGCGGACGCCACCGTGCACCCGGGCGCGCGCGAGACCTGCGGCGACGGCATCGACCAGGACTGCAGCGGCGCGGATCTGGCCTGCTCCTGCCCGGACGAGGATCGCGACGGCGCGCCGGACGGGGCCTGCGGCGGCCCGGACTGCGACGATGCGGACGCCACCGTGCACCCGGGCGCGCAGGAGGTGTGCGGCGATCGGATCGACCAGGACTGCAACGGCGGCGATCTGCCCTGCACGTGCGCGGACGCGGACAGCGACGGCGCCGAGGCGCCGGCCTGCGGCGGCGAGGACTGCAACGACGCGGACGCCACGGTTTACCCGGGCGCGCGGGAGACCTGCGGCGACGGCGTGGACCAGGACTGCAACGGCGCGGATCTGCCCTGCGACTGCGTGGACCGGGACAACGACGGCGCCCGGGCCGAGGCTTGCGGCGGCACCGACTGCGACGACAGCGACGGCGCGGTTCACCCTGGCGCTCAGGAAGTGTGCGGCGACGGCATCGACCAGGACTGCAACGGCGCGGATCAGGCCTGCGGCTGCGCGGACGCTGACAGCGACGGCGCGCGCGACGAGGCCTGCGGCGGCACGGACTGCGACGACGACAGCGCGCTGGTCCACCCGGGCGCCCAGGAGGTGTGCGGCGACGCCATCGACCAGGACTGCAACGGGGCGGATCTGCCCTGCGCTTGCGCGGACGCGGATCGCGACGGCGCCGAGGACGAGGCCTGCGGCGGCACCGACTGCGACGACGCGAACCCGCGGGTGAACCCGGACGCCCTCGAGGTGTGCGGGGACGGCGTGGACCAGGACTGCGACGGCGCGGACCTGCCCTGTGACTGCGCGGACGCGGACAGCGACGGCGCGCACGCCCTGGCCTGCGGCGGCGACGACTGCAACGACGCGGACGCCACGGTGAATCCGGACGCCCAGGAGGTGTGCGGGGACCGCATCGACCAGGACTGCAACGGGGTGGACCTGCCCTGCGACTGCGACGACGCGGACCACGACGGCTACCAGGACGCGGCCTGCGGCGGCGACGACTGCAACGACCGCGACGCCTCGGTGAGCCCCGAGGGGCAGGAGCTGTGCGGGGACGGCGTGGATCAGGACTGCAACGGGGTGGACCTGCCCTGCGACTGCGAGGACCTGGACTGGGACGGGTACCAGGACACGGCCTGCGGCGGGGACGACTGCGACGACCTCGACTGGGAGGTCTACCCGGGGGCCGAGGAGATCTGCGGCGACGGCGTGGATCAGGACTGCGACGGCGCGGACCTGCCCTGCGAGTGCGCGGACGCGGACGGCGACGGCTTCCGCGACGACACCTGCGGCGGGGACGACTGCGACGACCAGGACCCCGACATCAATCCGGAGGGGGTGGAGGACTGCGGGGACGGCGTCGATCAGGACTGCAGCGGCGCGGACCTGTCCTGCGACTGCACGGACGAGGACGGCGACGGCTTCCGCGACGCCACCTGCGGCGGCGAGGACTGCGACGACGCCGACCCGTCGGCCTACCCTGGCGCGGAAGAGGAGTGCGACGACGGCGTCGACCAGGACTGCGACGGCGTGGATCTGAGCTGCGCCTGCGTGGACGCGGACGGGGACGGCGCCGAGGACGTGGCCTGCGGCGGCGAGGACTGCGACGACACGGACGCGGGCGTCAACCCGGACGCGGCCGAGGAGTGCGACGACGGCATCGACCAGGACTGCGACGGCGAGGATCTCGCCTGCGACTGCCCGGACGAGGACGGCGATGGCTTCCAGGCCGACTGGTGCGGCGGGGAAGACTGCGACGACGGCGAACCGGGCGCCAACCCCGGGGGCGCGGAGATCTGCGACGACGGCATCGATCAGGATTGCGACGGCGTGGATCTGCCGTGCGACTGCCCGGACGTGGACGGCGACGGCTGGCTCGACCAGGCCTGCGGCGGCTCGGACTGCGACGACGCGGACGCGAGCATCAGCCCGGACGCCAGCGAGGAGTGCGACGACGGCGTCGACCAGGACTGCGACGGCGAGGACCTGCCCTGCGACTGCGAGGACGCGGACGCCGACGGCTACCAGGACGAGGTCTGCGGCGGGGACGACTGCGACGACAGCGATCCGCAGGTGAACCCGGCGGCCATCGAGATCTGCGACGACGGCCTGGACCAGGACTGCAACGGCTGGGATCAGCCCTGCGACTGCGAGGACGCGGACTTCGACGGTTACTCCGACTACTTCTGCGGCGGCGCGGACTGCGACGACTACGACCCCGAGGTCTACCCCGGCGCGGACGAGCTGTGCGACGACGGCATCGACCAGGACTGCGACGGCGAGGACCTGAGCTGCGGCGGCTGCGAGGACCTCGACGGGGACGGCTACCTGGACGCGGCCTGCGGCGGGGACGACTGCGACGACACGGACTACATGACCTACCCCGGCGCCTTCGAGGAGTGCGGCGACGGCGTCGACCAGGACTGCGACGGCGAGGACATCACCTGCGACTGCTGGGACGAGGACGGCGACGGGTTCCAGGCCGACTGGTGCGGCGGGGACGACTGCGACGACGCCGACGGCCTGACCAACCCGGGCGCCGAGGAGCTGTGCGACGACGGCATCGACCAGGACTGCGACGGTGAGGATCTCACCTGTGACTGCTGGGATCTCGACGAGGACGGCTTCTACGACGTGGCCTGCGAGGGCTCGGACTGCGACGACACCGATCCCGAGATCAACCCGGCGATGAACGAGGTCTGCGACGACGGCGTCGACCAGGACTGCGACGGCCTGGATCTGGAGTGCGGCTGCGAGGACGCGGACGGGGACGGGTACCTGGACGCGACCTGCGGTGGGGATGACTGCGACGACACCGACGGCCTGACCAATCCGGGCGCCGAGGAGCTGTGCGACGACGGCATCGACCAGGACTGCAACGGCTCGGATCTGTCCTGCGACTGCTGGGACCTGGACGAGGACGGCTTCTACGACGTGGCCTGCGAGGGCTCGGACTGCGACGACGCGGATCCCGAGGTCAACCCGGCGATGAACGAGGTCTGCGGCGACGACATCGACCAGGACTGCGACGGCGCGGACGTGCCCTGCGACTGCGAGGACGCGGACGGGGACTTCTACCTCGACGCGGCCTGTGGCGGGGACGACTGCGACGACACGGACGGCACGGTCAACCCGGGCGCCGAGGAGCTGTGCGACGACGGCATCGACCAGGACTGCAACGGCTCGGACCTGTCCTGCGACTGCTGGGACCTGGACGAGGACGGCTTCTACGATGTGGCCTGCGAGGGCTCGGACTGCGACGACACCGATCCCGAGATCAACCCGGCGATGAACGAGGTCTGCGACGACGGCGTCGACCAGGACTGCGACGGCGAGGACCTGCCCTGCGACTGCGAGGACGCCGACTACGACGGGTACCTGGACGCGGCCTGCGGCGGTGACGACTGCGACGACGCGGACCCCTACGTGAACCCGGGCGCGACCGAGGAGTGCGACGACGGCATCGACCAGGATTGCGACGGCGAGGACCTGCCCTGCGACTGCGCGGACGAGGACTACGACGGGTACCTGGACGCGGCCTGCGGCGGGGACGACTGCGACGACTACGACCCCTACGTGAACCCGGGCGCGACCGAGGAGTGCGACGACGGCATCGACCAGGACTGCGACGGCGAGGACCTGGCCTGCGGCTGCGCGGACGACGACTACGACGGCTACGAGGCCGACTGGTGCGGCGGCTTCGACTGCGACGACGCGGATCCGGGCGTGAACCCGGGCGCCTACGACGAGTGCGACGACGGCATCGACCAGGACTGCGACGGCGAGGACGCGGTCTGCGGTTGCGCGGACGACGACTACGACGGCTACGAGGCCGACTGGTGCGGCGGGGACGACTGCGACGACTCGGATCCCTACACCAACCCGGGCGCCTACGACGAGTGCGAGGACGGCGTCGACTCGGACTGCGATGGTGAGGATCCGCTCTGCAAGTAGCCTCGCGCTCCGTCCCCTACTCTCACGGCCACCGACATCGGTCCTCGCCCGCTCCCGAGAGAGTCCTTCCGCGGGACGACCTCGACCTGGGGGAGGCGCGGGTGTGGCGCGCGTGCCGCGGCGTGCGCCTACCACCTCACCCCGCGAATTGCTGCCCGCCTGTGCTTTTACTGGATTCCGCTGTCTGCAGGCCCCGGGAGGCAGCCTGCGCCCGGCTGGTACACGGCTTGCAGGATCGTCTGAACGACCCGGTCGGGCCCTCTGCCCCGGAGGTGCGGTCGTGCACGAGCTCCAGCCCCTCGACGTCCTGCCCGCGCTGGCCAGCCTGGCCCGGGGACCGTCTGCGGCCGGGGAGGGTGGGGCGCTGCAGGCGCGCGCGGTCCTGCGGGGGCTGCTGCGGGGGCTGATCGTGGCGCGCCTGCGCCGCTGGCTCGGCCCGGCGTCCATCCCCCGGCTGGTGGAGCTGGGCTGTGGACGGGGGGTGTGGGCGCTGCGCTACCTGGCGCTGGCCGAGCACGTGGTGGGCGTGGAGCCCGACCCCCGCCTGGTGGTGGAGGCCCGCAGGGCGGCCTGGCAGGCGCGCGCGGGCGGCCGCGCGGTCTTCCTGCGCCTGGGTCTCGAGCAGTTCACCCGCTACCAGGGTGCCAGGCTGGTGTGCCTGGGACGCCCCCTGCAGGCCTTCTCCGCCGGCGAGCTCACCCGGCTGCTGGAGCGGGTGGTGGACGGGCTCGGCCCGGGCGGCCGACTGTACGTCCGCGCCAGGCTCGCCAGCGCGCTCGCCAGGCGCGGCTCGCCCGGAGTCACCCGCGGGGCTCTGCTGGCCCGCCTGGACGCGCTCGGGCTGGAGCTCGAGGACGAGTTCTTCGCCGCGGCCCTGTTGCCCGGAGCCGCGCTGGACGCGCTCGGTCAGCTACCGTCCGAGCTGGCCCCGCGCCTGACCACCACCTTCTGGGAGTCGCTGCCCGGAGCGCGGCCCGGCGGGCGGGACTGCCACCTGCTGCTGCGCGTGCGCGCCACGGCCCAGCCGGCGCTGGCGCTGGCGGGCTGAGGGCGCGGGGCCAGGCGCGGATCGGGGAGGGGGGCTCACGCCCGCCGCTTGCCCTCGCGGCTCTGCTGCTTCTGGGACCAGGAGCCGAGCGGCTCGAGCGGCCAGGGGTAGTCCTGGCTGTGCTCGGCGAAGAGCGGATCGAACAGCTCGCGGACCTCGTCCGCGTAGGCGTCCAGGCCCGCGGCCAGGGCGCCGCTCAGGGTGGCCTCGCCGCCGACCTGGGAGGGGCGCGGGTGGTGCTTGGCCACCAGCTCGCGCAGGAGGTGCGGGTTGTCGATGACCGGACAGGGCCGCAGCGGGTTCTCCACCTCGCGCAGGCGCCTGCGCACGTCCCGGAGGTAGGCGCCCGCCAGGCACTCGGCCAGGCTCTTGTCCAGGATGCTGTCGGTCGAGAACTGGTGGAACACGCACGGCTCCACGCCGCCCTGGGCGTTGACGTGGAAGTAGGTGCGGCCGCCCGACAGGCAGCCCCCGGTCAGCATGCCGTCACACCAGAAGTCGGCCGCCAGGATGTCGTACTTCTCCCGGATGGCGCGGATGCGGTGGTAGCGGGCCAGGCGCTGGGCCGGCGTGGGCATCAGGCTGAGGTCGGGCTCGCGGCCCACCGGCATGTAGGAGAAGTACCAGCCCACCCTGCAGCCGAGCTGGGTGTAGTGCTCGACGAACTGGTCCGTCAGCAGCAGCTCGTTGTTCGAGCGCATCGGGGTGGCAGAGAAGCCGAACAGCAGCCCGGCCTCGCGCATGTCGCGCATGGCCCGGGTGAGCTTCCGGTAGGTGCCCTTGCCGCGGCGCGCGTCGGTCTCCGGCTCGAAGCCCTCCACGCTGACGCAGGGGATGACGTTGCCGAGCTCCGCCAGCCGCCAGGCCAGGCGGCGATCGGCCAGCAGCGTGCCGTTGGTGTAGGTCATGAAGATCTGGCGTGGGTGGGAGGCGAACAGGTCGAGGGTGTCCTCGCGCAGGAAGGGCTCCCCGCCGCTCAGAACGATCATGTGGATGCCGAGCGCCTCGGCCTCGGTGTACAGGCGGTCGAGCCGCTGGGTGGAGATGGCGTCCTCGCGCTCGTAGTTGAAGCTGTAGCAGCCCTTGCAGCGCAGGTTGCAGTCCATGGTGGGGCTGACCACCATGACGGTGGGGAAGTCGCCCAGGTGCTCGCAGGCCCAGCGGCGTTTCTCGTCACCGCGCAGGAAGGCGTGGCCGAACAGGTTCTCCACCATCCTGCGGCGCACGTTGGGGTGGAACGAGGTCCAGTGGCGGTGCAGCAGCCTCACCACGCGCAGCAAGAAGTCGACGCCCTCCTGCCAGGGCATGCCCTTGCGCATGGGCGGCTCGGCCAGGCCGAGCAGGACGCGCTCGGGCAGGCGCGCCAGGACCTCCGAGGCGTAGAACACGCCATGGCTCGCCACCTGCCCCCACAACCCCAGCTCGCCCTCGGCGTGCGCGTCCATGGGCACCTCCGCCCGAGAATCTATCGGACTCGGGCCAGGCGGGCAAGGGCCGCCCTGGCGGCCGCTGACACGTCGCGGCAGCGCCGGCCGGGCAGGCCGGTTCAGGCGTCGGGCAGGTGGACCGGGGGGATGTCGAACAGGGCCTTGACCACCTCGTCGTAGTAGTCCGGCAGGTAGCGGTGCCACAGCTTGATGGGCAGCTCCCGCAGCTCGACGTGGGTCGAGGAGGCGAAGGTGAACAGGTACTCCATCAGGTACTCGATGTTCTTGGCCAGGTGGCCGCGGTACTCCTGGCGCAGGCGTTGCTCGATGATGCGGTCCTCGTGCATACAGCGGCCGATCTCGCTCTCCATCATCTCCTGGTAGGTGGCCACGATGATCTCGATGTGCACCGCCTCCTCGCCGCTGCGGACGAAGTCGGCGAACTCCTGCTGGGCGGTCTGGGCGTTCACCCCGCGGGCGTGCATGAGCCGCAGCATGGCCGGGCTGAGCGGTTGGCTCAGGATGCGGTCCTTGTCCGGGCTGTGCCGCACGATGATGTTGGTGGCGTTGTAGCGCCCGCTGTGGGGCTCGACGTCCACCACCTGGCAGTCACTCGCCCGGCCGAGCAGCTCGCGCACCCGCGACTGCTCGCCCTCCTCCAGCAGCACCTTCGCCCCTGCCACGTCATCGATCACCATGACCCGCCCGTCCTGGATCGGGCGGCCGCTCTTGAGAGTCTCCAGGATGCGCCGCTCGGCCTGCAGGAACTCGGCCAGCATGTCCTCGGGGCCGGTCAGCAGGCTGGCGCGCGGGATGCCCAGGCGCCGGGCGCGGTCGTCGGCCAGCTCCTCGGCCTGGTGCTTGATGGCCTCGAAGATGCGGTCGATGATGCGCCTGGCGGTCTTCTCCGCCAGCCGGCGGACGCGCTTGATGCGGTTGGCGCCCACGTATCGGCGGCCGCCGTTGGTGGGCACGAAGAACAGCGTGCCCTGGAAGGGCGTCTCGCGGAAGTAGCGCTCCGGGCTGGTGTGGTACTCCTGGACGAGCTGCTCGATGCGCGCGTTGGTGTAGGGCGTGTTCACCACGATGGCGTCCTTGAGCTCCGCCTTCGTGCTCACCTTCAGCGGCGTGGGCTCGCGGCCGTGCAGGTTGGTGAACATCCAGCGCGAGAACTGATCGAGGGTGCGCTGGACGAAGATGTTGTTGAAGTGCACCAGGTGCGTGATGCGCGCTCCGTCGCTCGGCAGGACCTGGCAGTTCATCCAGCGCCGGATGAGGTCGCACAGCTCGTCGTGGTGCAGGTAGCTGGTGATCTGGATCATGGGCCGCTTTCGGTGGAGGTGTCCTCTGACTCGGGCTCCTGGAGCCGCTTCTGGATGGCCTGCCAGCAGCGCTGGCGCTTGTCCTCGGGGAACTCCGGACCGGCGACGGGCCGCGGCGACTGCAGCGTCCCGGCGCGATCCTCGAAGGCCAGGCTGTACGCGGGGAAGGTGGCCAGCAGCTCGAGCAGCTTGTCAGGCCCCTGGCCGAGCAGGCGCAGGCCGTTCACCCGCGCCAGCTGCTGGCCAGGGTGCAGCTCGGCCAGGTCGGCCGGCGAGCCGGCGCACACGTCCGCGACCTCCAGCAGGCCGTCGCGGCCGTTGAAACACCAGTTCACCCCCAGGCGCAGCTCGGGCGAGGAGGCCTGGGTGCAGGTGCGCACCGGCACGTGCGCCTCGGCCAGGCGCCGGCCTGCGCCCTGCGGACCGCAGCGCAGCTCGGCCCGCAGGAAGGCGACCTGCTGCAGATCTCCGTGCCGCACCAGCACCTGGACGGGTCGCTCCTCGCAGGCCTCCAGCCTGGCGATGCGCTCGGCCGCGTCCAGCTCGGTGGCCAGCATGCCGTCCAGCTCGACGATCAGCCCCTGGGCCGGGAGGCCCGCCCCGGTCAGCACGCCGCCCGGGTCGAGGGACTCGAGGCGCACGCCCTCGTCCTCGGGGCCCAGCCGCCCGCCCAGCAGGCGGCCGGCGTGCTCCAGGGTGGCCTCCACCTCGCCGCGCGCCAGCGCCGCGTTCTGCGCCAGCCCGGCGATGGCCTGCTCGATCTCGTAGCGCTCCGTGCGGGTGAGCTCCTGCGTGTGCTTGGCCAGGTAGGCCTCGTAACAGGCCCGGCGCGCGCTGCGGTCGCCCGCGGGCAGGTCGAGGCAGGCGTCCAGCTCGCGCCTGAGCGCGCGCACGCTCTCGCCGGCCAGGCCGGCCTTGCGCTGGATGCGCTCCACGTCGGCCTCGGTCAGCTCGGCGGACGTGCGGAACCCGGGCTCGCCGTCGAGGCGGCGCACGAGGCCTGCCCAGCAGGACTGGGCCTCGCTGGGTTTGCGCTGCTGCTCGAGATCCAGGCAGGCGCGCACGTCGGGGTGCTTGTAGAAGCGGTGCTGGGCTGGCTTCGGAGGGGGAGGGGTGGCGCAGCCCAGGGCCGCTGCCAGGACCGCCAGGCAGCAGGCGGTGAGTCGCTGTGTGTTCATGCGTCACCTCCGCCCGGTCGGGCTGCGCGGGCCGGCCGGGCCAGGTTCTTGAGTCAGCCCGGCGGAGGGTCTAGGATATCCCTGCGTTCCCGCCGGCTGCCTTCCAGACCACCCGCAGCCGCGCATGGTAGCGCTGGAGCATGCAACAGTCAACGACCCGCAACCGCTGGCCTTTCGTCTTGCTGGCCTGCGCCTGGCTGGCAGGTGGGGGGCCGGCCGGCGCGGCGCCGTCGGAGGGCTTCCAGGTCTCGCCGCCGGCCCACGCCCCCCTGGAGCACGTCGCCCGCCAGGTGGAGACCAACCTGCGCGAGCTCGAGGACGCCCGCGGGCTGGCCCTGCTGCTCGAGGACGACCGCGCCGCGGCGGAGCTGGCCGGGGTCCTGCAGGTGTGGCGGACCAACTACGCCAAGCTCCTCGGCAGCGATCCGGAGCTGCTGCGCATGGAAGCCCAGGTGCGGGCGCTCTTCCTGGAGAACCTGGCCGGTCGCGCGGGGGAGGGGCCAGCCCAGGCGGAGCGCGCGGCGGCCCTGCCGCTGGCCAGGCTGGAGCCCATCCTGCGCGGCTGGCTGGAGAGCCTGCTCCAGCGCCGTGGGGTGGCCTTCGCCGAGGATCTCGAGCTGCTCGGTCAGGAGGATCTGGCCGACATCTGCGACCAGGCGCGCAGCTTCGAGCGGCGCCGGGACCTGCCGCCCTGGCGCTTGCGCCTGCTGCTGTGGCGCTTCCGGGACACCGAGGTCAAGCGGCTGTACGCCGAGCGGGACGAGCGGCTGGGCTTCCTGTCGCCCATCCGCCTGGAGGTGGCCGAGCTCCCACCGGCCACCGGGCGGGTGCTGGAGCGCTACCTGGCCATGCTGCGCAACCTGCGGCTCCAGGTGCTGCGCAACAGCGAGGAGCCGTACGAGACCCACCGCACCCTGGACGGCCTGCTGCGCGGGCTGCGCTACATGGACACCATCCGGCAGGCGGCCGCCACCACCGGCCTGGACCACCGCTTGATGACCCGGCTCTTCATCCAGGAGTCGGAGTTCGTGCACCACCGGGTGTCGCTGGCCGGAGCCTACTCGGTGGCCCAGTTCCTGGACATCGCCGTGAAGGACGTGTGGCTGTTCCGCGCCAGCATCCGCGGCAGCGCCGAGCTGCTGCCGCAGGTCGGGAGCTGGGAGGAGCTCAAGGCGCGCATCGTGGCCGACCCGCGCGAGGCCATCAAGGCCTCCTGCCTCTACTTCCGTCGGGTGCGCGACGGGATCGCCCGCCGCTTCGGCGAGGGGCAGAGCCAGCCCGATGCAGCCCTGCTCGATCTGCTGACGCTGGAGATGTTCTCCCTCGAGCAGGACACCATGGAGCGCGCCCAGCTGGACGCCGGCGCCCGCCTGGCGGAGGTCTGGCCGCCGCCCGCGGCGCCGCTGGAGCTGCCGCTGGGAGGGCTCCTGTTGCCCGACCCGGGCGAGCTGCTCGGGCGCTGGGCGGAGCTGACCGTGCGCGACCTCACCGAGGTGAGCATCGGTGAGGCGGTCTACCGCGGCAGGCTGGCGCGGTTGATCGACGCCCTGGGGCTGGGGGCCTACAACGCCGGCACGGGCAACCTCATGAAGGCGGCCGATCGCCGGCGGCCCTACGCCAGCCTGAGCTTCCCGCTGATGATCGACGAGACGCGCGCCTACGTGGACGGCATCCTGGACGGCGTGGACATCCTGGCCGGGGTGGGGCGCATGGCCTCGGGGGTCGCGCGCATGTCCTACGACGATCTGCGCAGGCTGGCGGATCGGGCGTGCCTGAAGGCCGGCAAGCAGGCCGCGCCCTCCGTGGCCGGCCGCGCCAGGCCGCGGGCGGCCGAGCCCGCCCCGTCGCCTCCGCCTGCGCCCGCCCCGGGCACGCCCGGGTCCGACCCGGCCGCCGAGCTGCTGAAGCTCCTCGGGCCGCGCTGATCAGCACGCCGCCAGGATCCCGCCCCCGAAGCCCAGCACCACGGCCACCGCCTTGCGCCAGGTGAGTTTCTCCCTCAGGAACAGCGTGGCCAGGATGATCACGAAGATGGTGGAGAGCTGGTTGAGCACGCTGGCGGTGGTGGTGGTGGTGTGCTTCATGCCGAGCAGCCACAGGAGCAACGACAGGTAGGTGCCCACCAGCGCGGCCGGGACGCTCACTCGCCACACCCGGCTGGGGCGGAAGCAGGCCCGCACCGCGGCGCGGTTCGCGGGCAGCAGGCCCTGCACGGCCAGGAAGGCCACGCCGCCGGCCAGGCGCACGGTGGTGGCCCACCAGATCTCGCTGTGGTTGAGCACGGGCTTCACCGCCACGATGCCGATCGCCATGAACACCTGGGACAGCACGCCCAGGAGCACCCCCATGCGCAGCGCGCCGCGGGTGTCGCGGGTCACGCGCTCGGATGCGCCGGTCCTGTCCCGCTGCAGGGTGCCGACCAGGATGGCCATCACCATCAGCGCCATGCCCGGCAGCAGCCAGGAGCCGATCGGCTCGGCCAGGTAGACCATGGAGCACACCAGCACCAGCGGGCTGTACAGGCAATCGACGATGGCCAGCCGGCCGGCGCCCAGGCAGTTGAGCGCGGAGAAGAACAGGCTGTCCGCGATCCCGATGCCCAGCGCGCCCGACCCGAGCAGCAGCAGCCAGTCGGACAGGCTGGCCTCGGGCGGGGAGAAGGGCCTGCCCAGGAGCAGCATGCTCAGCACGAACAGGAGCAGGCCGAGCGTCCCCTTCCACAGGTTCAGCGCCACCGGCGGTATGTGCTCGCCGCTCTTGCGGAACAGGATCACCGCCACGGCCCAGGTCAGGGCGCAGGCCGCGGAGTAGAACTCGCCGGTCTGAAAGAAGGCTGGCATGCGCACCTGTGGGTACCATCGCGCGAGGCTTCCAGCAAGGGACAATGCGACCTCGCCGTCATTGACACCCGCGGGGTGGGCTCCTAAACTCCCCAGCCGACCGGCCCCTGGGCGCATCGCCCCGGTGGTCTGGGTCTTCCGCGGGAAGGCGAGCGGCCATGGGCGCGAGGCAGAGCGGCAAGGGCAAGGGGGGAGGCAAGGCGGGCGGTCGGGTCGGGGGGGCGAAGGCCCCGGGCGGCAAGGGAAAACCCCCGCAGCTCGGCCTGTTCGGCGGCGAGGCCCCGGCGGGCAAGGGCGGCGGCGCCCGGAAGAAACCCCGGCGGGCGCGCGGGCCGGCCGCCAGCGGGGAGGCGCCGGCCCTCGAGGAGCTGCAGAGCCCCCTGCCCATGGTGCAGCAGGAGCAGGTGCGCACCCCGGCCGCTGACGTGGGCTCCGAACCCGCGGACGCCGAGCCCGCGGCCCGCGGCAAGCGCGGCAAGCGGGTGAAGAGCGTGGCCGAGTCGATGGCCGCCCGCCAGCGCGAGATCTCGGTCAGCGAGTTCTTCACCAAGAACAGGCACCTGCTCGGCTTCGACAACCCCGCCAAGGCCTTGCTCACCGCGGTCAAGGAGGCGGTGGACAACTCGCTGGACGCCTGCGAGGAGGCCAAGATCCTGCCCGAGATCGAGGTCGGCATCGAGCAGCTCGGCGAGACGCGCTTCCGGGTGAGGGTGGTGGACAACGGCCCGGGCATCGTGCGGGGCCAGATCCCCAAGGTGTTCGGGAAGCTCCTGTACGGCTCGAAGTTCCACCGGCTGAAGCAGTCCCGCGGCCAGCAGGGCATCGGCATCTCGGCCGCGGCCATGTACGGCCAGCTCACCACCGGCAAGCCCGCGGTGATCATCTCGCGCACCGGCGCCGGCCGCCCGGCCCACCGCTTCGAGGTCAAGATCGACACCCGCAAGAACAACCCCGAGTGGACCGAGGCGGTCTGCGACTGGGAGCGGGAGCACGGCACCAGCGTGGAGCTGGAGCTCGACGCGGTCTACCGCGGTGGACGCCGCTCGGTGGACCAGTACGTCGAGCAGACCGCCATCGCCAACCCGCACATGCGGATCACCTACCGTAACCCCAAGGGCGAGGAGCGCGCGTTCGAGCGGCTGACCACCGAGCTGCCCCGCGAGGCCACCGAGATCAAGCCGCACCCGCAGGGGGTCGAGCTGGGCGTGCTGATGACCATGCTCAAGGACACCCGCGGTCGGGATCTGCGCGGCGCGCTGATGCGCGACTTCTCCCGGGTGAGCGAGCGCGTGGCGCTGATGATCTGCGAGGCGGCCGGGCTGGCCCCCAGCACGCGCCCGCGCAGCCTCAAGACCGAGCAGCTCGAGGCCCTGCACCGGGCCATGGGCCAGGTCAAGGTCATGAACCCGCCCACCTCGTGCGTCGTGCCCATCGGCGAGGAGCTCATCCGCAAGGGCATGGAGCAGGGCGTGCAGGCCGACTTCTTCACCTCGGTGACCCGCGATCCGGCGGTCTACCGCGGCAACCCCTTCCAGGTGGAGGTGGGCCTGGCCTGGGGCGGGCAGCTCCCCAGCGAGGAGTTGTGCAACCTCATCCGCTTCGCCAACCGCGTACCGCTGCAGTACCAGCAGTCGGACTGCGCCATCACCCGCGCGGTCATGGAGACCGACTGGCGCCACTACCGCGTGCAGCAGTCCCGCGGCGCGCTGCCCTCCGGCCCGCTGGTCATCCTGGTGCACCTGGCCTCCGTGTGGGTGCCGTTCACCTCCGAGAGCAAGGAGGCCGTGGCCCGCTACCCGGAGATCGTGCACGAGATCAAGCTGGGGCTGCAGATCTGCGGCCGGCGGTTGAGCCAGCACCTGTCGGCGCGGCGGCGGGAGGCCGAGGAGGGGCGCAAGCGCTCCTACATCGAGACCTACATCCCGCACATCGGCCTCGCGCTCAAGGAGCTGCTCAAGCTCTCCGAGCGCCAGGAGAGGGACGTGGTGGACACCCTGACCGACACCCTGCGGCGCAGCCGCGCGGCGGTCTGAGCGGGAGACGGCGCATGGCCAAGAAGCCTCGCGACATGGCCGGCCGCATCCTGGAGGAGGCGCGCGAGATCCACGCGCGCATCATCCAGGGGCGGAAACCCTCGATGAAGTTCCCCCTGCGCTCGCTGCAGAACGTGCGCTATCGCCCGAACCCGGGCTACTTCGAGCTGAAGGGCAAGAAGAAGGAACGCACCCTCACGGTCGGCACGGTCAAGACCTTCGCCCAGACGCTGCGCATGCTGTCGCTGTCCAAGGAGCTGGTGGACGGGGACGACATCGCCACCAAGCGAGAGGCCTACTACGTCAGCAAGAACTGGGGCCAGGCCCGTTTCGACGACCAGCCCGAGAGCGACACGGTGATCGATGACATCGAGGCCCTGTTCATGGTCAACCGGGAGCAGCTCGGCTTCATCCCCGAGGAGAAGGGCGGGGAGGTGGCCGGCAAGCTCACGGTGATCGACAAGGACCGCGAGACCGGCAAGGCGCTGCGCATCGACTGCACCAGGTTCGGCTCCGGGGCCTACTCCATCCCCATCTCGGTCGAGCACCTGGAGTTCGAGACTGACGCCAGGTTCATCCTGGCCATCGAGACGGCCGGCATGTTCCAGCGCCTGGTCAAGCACGCCTACTGGAAGGTGGCCCAGTGCATCCTGATCTCCATGGGCGGCGTGCCCACCCGCGCCTGCCGGCGCTTCGTGCGCCGCCTGGCCGACGAGAAGAAGATCCCGGTGTACGTGTTCGTGGACTGCGATCCTTACGGCATCGGCAACATCTACCGCACGCTCAAGGTCGGCTCGGGCAACGCGGCCCACATCAACGAGTACTTCTGCGTTCCCCAGGCCACCTACCTGGGCATCACCCCGGATGACATCGAGGACTACAAACTGCCCACGCACCCGCTGAAGGACGTGGACATCAAGCGCGCCTCCGACGCCATGAAGAACGACCCGTTCATCCTGCACTTCAAGGCCTGGCAGAAGGCCTTCGACAAGCTCCTGGGCATGGGGGTGCGCGCCGAGCAGCAGGCCCTGGCCAAGTGGGGGCTGAACTACGTGATCGACACGTACCTGCCCGAGAAGCTCAAGCACCCCGAGCGCTTCCTGCCCTGAGCGGATGTCCGCGGCCATGGGCCTGCCTGCCTCCAGCCCTCGAAAGCCATGGCTCGCCGGCCTGCTGGCGCTGGTGTGCCCCGGGCTCGGGCACATGTACCTCGGGCGGCTGGGCCTGGCGGCGCTGTTCGCCGTGCTGGGCTGGCTGGCCGCGCTTTCACTCCCGCTGGAGGTGGTGTGCTTCCCGGGCGAGGCCCAGCTCGCCCTCCAGTACGGGATGGTCCTGGCGGGCTGCTACTGGCTGCTGCAGGCCGCGCTGGCCGTGCGCGTGGCCGGACGCCAGGCCCGCGCGGCCTACCGCCTGCGCGCCTTCAACCGCTTCATCACCTACTTCCTGTTCGTGGTCACCGGCCTGGTCGGCCTGGGCGTGGAGGCCTTCCTGGTCCGGGCCCACGTGCTCGAGGTGTTCCTGGTGCCCTCCAGCTCCATGCTGCCCACCCTCCTGCCCGGGGATCTGGTGTTCGTGGCGAAGATCGGGCCCGAGGCGCGTGCGCCGCAGCCTGGGGAGCTCATCGTGTTCGAGGTCCCCTACCACTCCCAGCCTGACCCCTGGGTCAAGCGCGTGGTGGCGGTGGCCGGGCAACAGGTCCAGGTGCGGGGCGGCAGGCTGAGCGTGTCCGGCCTGGAGATCTCCCACCGGCCGCTCGCGCCCGAGGCCCTGAGGCGGCCGCTGCCGGAGGCGGTGCTGCGGGGGCGCCGACCGGTCGAGGTGGTCGAGGAGGCGCGCCCGGGGCTCCGCTACGCCATCCTGGTCAGCCCGCACGGGGCGGGCACCGAGACCGACGAGGGGCGCTTCGAGCTGGATCCGGTCCTGGTGCCGGAGGGCAGCGTCTACGTGCTCGGGGACGCGCGCTACAACTCGCGCGACAGCCGCAACTTCGGCCCGGTCCCGCTCGACCGGCTGATCGGCCGGGTGGCGGGCCTGCTGTGGTCGCAGGACGCGCAGCGCTGAGGGCGCGGAGCGCTCAGGCGGAGGGCTCGGGCGCGGCGGGCTCCGCGGCCGGCTTCGGCGCCGGCCTGGCGTCCGCGGGCGAGGGGCCCAGGCTCTTGAGCACCAGGCTGGCCAGGTCGATCACCTCGATCTTCTCGTCGAGGTCCATGGCCTTGACCGAGTCGTTGAGCATCTGCATGCAGTAGGAGCAGGAGGTCACGATGCGGGCGGCGCCCGCCTCCTCGGCCTGCTTGACCCGCAGGTTGTTGATGCGCTCGCCCTTCTTGAGATCCATCCAGTAGTGCCCGCCACCGCCGCCGCAGCACAGGCTCACGTCCCGGCTCTGCTTCATCTCCACCAGGTTCATGCCGGGTACGGCCTTCAGCACCTGGCGGGGCGCGTCGAAGATGCGCTGGTAGCGGCCCAGGTAGCAGGGGTCGTGGTAGACGGTCTTCTCCTGCTCGCCCTGCACAGGCTGCAGCGTCCCGCTCCACAGCATCTCGTGCAGGAACTCGGAGTGGTGCACCACGTTGAAGTCCGCTCCGAACTGGCTGTACTCGTTCTTCAGGGTGTTGTAGCAGTGCGGACAGGAGACCAGCAGCACCTGGAACTCGCGCTTCTTGAGCTCGGCGATCTGCTTCTTGGCGATCTCCTGGAAGAGCGCCTCCTGGCCGAGCACGCGCGCCGGGTCGCCGCAGCAGCTCTCGTCCTGGCCGATCACCCCGAACTCGATGCCGCAGCGCTGCAGCAGGCGGCACAGATCCTGGGCGATGCGCTGCTTGGTCGGATCGAACGTGGTGCAGCAGCCGATCCAGTAGATCACGTCGCACTTCTCGCCCGGGCGCACGTCGCGGATGCCCATGGACTTGACCCAGGCGATGCGGTCGCTCTGCGGGCCGAACGGGTTGCCCAGGCGCTCGAGCATCTTGAGCGCGCGGGCGGCCTCGGCCGGCAGGCGCCCCTGCATGACCACCTCGTTTCGCCGCACGTCGATGAGCGTGTCGACGTGCTCGATCATGGCCGGGCAGACCTCCATGCAGGCGGTGCAGGTGCGGCAGTACCAGATGAAGTCCTCGTCCAGCGCCTCGCCCACGATCGCCGCTCCCGCGGGCGGCGCCTCGGCGGCCGGGGCCTCGCCCTCGGCGGGCGCCTGGCCGCTCGCCGGGCCGCGCCTGGCGGCCGTGTCGCCCTTCTGCGTGGCGGCCTTGAGCTTGGAGATGAGCTGGCGGGGGCCGAAGGGCTGGCCGGCCAGGGTCGCCGGGCAGACGTCCTCGCAGCGGCCGCAGGCGATGCAGGCGTCGAGGTCCAGGCGCTGCTTCCAGGAGAACTCCGCGGTGGTGGCCGTGCCGACGTTGAACTTCGACTCGTCGAAGTCCTCGGCCGACATGAGCGCCTCGATGTCCTGCCGGCGGAGCTTGCCGCGGGCCTCCAGCTTGGAGAAGAACACGTTGGCCGGGAGCGCCAGGATGTGGAAGAACTTGGTGAAGGGCAGGGAGGCGATCCAGCCGAAGGCCAGCCCCAGGTGCGTCCACCACAGCCCGGCGTGCAGGCCCCGGGCAGCCTGATCCGACAGGCCGGTGAACAGGAAGCTCAGGCCCCAGCCCAGGAGCGAGAAGTAGGGGAACTCCTCGCCGGTGCGGACGATGCGTAGCCCCTCGGCCACGAAGCCGGTCAACACGATCAGCCCGATCAGCAGGAGCGACAGCCCGTCCATGACCCCGTGCTCGAGGGTCTTGGGTTTCCTGAGGTAGCGACGCCAGGCCGCCATGCCCACACCCACCAGCACCAGCGCCCCGGCCAGCTCGGCCGCGCCGCTGAGCAGCAGGTAGATCCAGCCGCGGAAGAAGGTGGTTCCGAAGTCGTAGTCCAGCGCCACCACGGCGGTGACGAGCACCAGCACCGCGAAGGAGTAGAACACGAAGCTGTGGAACCAGCCCGGGAAGCCCTCGCGCCGGACCCTGCGCTGGAGCACGATCTCCTTGACCAGCAGCCAGAAACGCTTGCCCAGATCCGAGAGGCGTTCGCCGGCGGCCTTGCCGCGCCGCCAGACGGACACCCGGCGCCACAGGCCGAAACCGAACACGGCCAGGCTGAGCCCGAACAGGGCGTACATCAGCCAGGCCGGCGAGATGTTCCACATGAGCTGGCGGGTGGCGAGAGAAGGATCCATGACGTCCCTTTCCGGTCCCGGGCCAGGGGGCTCCGGGCCTGGCCCGCGGACGCGCTCCGCGGGCTGAGGGAGGGCGAGGGGTCAGGGCTCAGGCGTGCTTCCGGACCAGGTGCAGGAAGTTCAGCTTGGCGGGCCGGTCCATGCGCGCGCGCGCGGTCTCGGCCACCACCACCGGGGCCTTGACCGGCTGCTTCGCGCCGCCCTTGGCGAGCCGACGGCAGTGCTGGGAGGCACAGTCCCACAGGGTGGCGCTGGCCTCCAGCCGCAGGCCGCGGCCGGACAGGATCTCGACCACCTGCTCGAGGGTCTTGAGGTTGCGGGTCAGGCTCCACACGCGCTCGACCAGGACCAGGTCGCAGCCCCTGGGATCGGCCAGCATGGCCTGCACGCCGGGCCGGGTCAGCACGTTCTCGGAGTAGATCTCGTCCTCGAACCAGGCCACGATCTCGATCCCGTTCTCGGCGGCGTGCTTCTGGAGCGCCTCACGCTGGCTCTGACGGGAGATGACCTCGCCGGTGCGCCCGAGGATGACGTCGCTCACGTACGCGATGGCCTTCTTCATGACTTCCTCTCCTTCTTTCCAGCGTGGGCCCGTGTTCCGCCCATCGGTTCGTTGCATCGTCGCTGTCCTTCGCTAGAGCAACTGGCGTGCCAGCCTCGCGGGCGTTCAGAAAAGATGATTCATAACAATGAGTTGGCTCTTGCGCCGACGTTCGCGCGCCCGAGGTGGGGTGAGTTTCGAGATCGATTTTATACATCCCCGGAGAGACCCGTGTTTACAGGAAGCAATAATAAACAACATGTTAGATATATTTAAGGACGAATAGAATCCAAAACCAAAGTGTATAAGAAGCGTATATATGTATAGCTGAAAAACGAGAATTCGGGGAGCGAACGCCTCTCGATTTCTTTCTTGCTTCTTTTTGATGGAATATGTATCTGGTTGATATACACCCACCTGAGGTGCGATCATGGCCGACCCCGAGACCAAGCCCGTGGAGATCAAGCGCTGGGTGCTTCGTCGGCTGCGGCGGTTGTCCTTGCGCTGGCGGCTCATGATCGCCTTCGTGGTGCTGATCCTGTCCTCCGCCTCCGCCACCATCTTCATCGGCGACAAGGTGCTGGGCACCAAGATCTTCGAGCTGGCCCAGCAGAAGGCGGACGTCGATCTCAACGTGGCCTGGCAGATCTGGGAATCGAAGAAGCAGGAGATCTCGCGGATCCTGAACGCCGCCTCGCTGTACTACCGGGAGGTGCGCGGCCGTTCGGAGCGCGTCTCCCAGACCGAGCTGGAGGATGCCCTGGCGGTCTTCCTGGACGAGCGCTACTTCGACTTCCTGGGGGTGCTGGACGCCTCCGGGCGGGTGGTGGCCCACGCGCCCGTGACCCACGAAGAGGCGGGGCGCACGGCTCTGCAGGAGGTGCTCGAGATGGCCGGGGCGGGCACCCCGGTGGCCTCGGTGTCGGTGCGCATCGACGCGGTCATCCCGGAGACGCCCCGCTCGGAGCTGATGCTCCAGCAGTTCCAGCAGTTCGGCGAGGTGATCGTGGTGCTGGCCATGGAGCCGATCACCGTGGGGGAGCACAGCGAGGTGCTGTACGGCGGATACATCGTCAACGGCCGGCGCGACCTGGTCGAGCGCATGAACGACGTGGCCATCGGCAGCCACGAGTGCACCTTCTCGCCCTGCTCGGCCGCCACCATCTTCCAGCGCGACCGGCGCGTGTCCACCTCGCTGCCCACCTCGCCCAGCGGGACCTACATCCTGAGCGCGGCCGACGAGCGGGTCACCCAGCGCGTGCTGGTCGAGGGGCGCCCCTACACCGGGCTGGCCGGCGTGGTGTCGGATGACTTCCTGGCCGCCTACCGGCCGCTGAAGGACCACACCGGGCGGGTGATCGGCATGCTGGGCATCGGCACCAAGGTGGCCGAGTACCACCACGCCCAGCAGCGCACCTCCTTGCTGTTCTCCAGCCTGATCCTGGCCGGCATGCTGTTCGGCTTCATCATGACCTGGGTCTTCTCGCGCTGGCTGGTGAAGCCCATCGCCCAGCTCGCCGAGGGCATGCGCCGGGTGGCCGAGGGTGAGCTGAGCTACAAGGTGCGCATCGATTCGGCCGACGAGCTGGGCACCGCGGCCCGGGCCTTCAACCAGATGGTCAAGGCGGTCAAGGAACGCGAGTGGCAGCTCCAGGAGATGACCTCCGATCGGCTGTCCGAGGTCGAGAAGCAGATCTCCATCGGCCGCCTGGCAGCCGGCGTGGCCCACGAGATCAACAACCCGCTGACCGCCATCCTCAGCCTGTCGAAGCTCATGCTGCGCCACACCCCCGAGGGCGACAAGAACCACGAGGATCTGCGGATCATCGTCGAGGAGACCACCCGCTGCCGGGAGATCGTCGGCGGGCTGCTGGACTTCGCTCGCGAGCGGCCCGCCAGCCTGCGCGTGGTGGACCTCAACGCGGTGATCGCCGACACGGTGGCGCTCACCAAGAAGTACGACGCCCTGCAACACCACGAGATCGCGGTCGAGTCGCGCATCCAGCCGCTGCTGGTCGAAGCCGATCCGAAGCAGCTCCAGCAGGTGTTCACCAACCTGGTGCTGAACGCCGCCGAGGCCATGCGGGAGATGCCCGATGGGGGCCTGGGCGCTCACATCCGGCTGGTGCTCGACGAGGACTCGAGCGGCGGCTTCGCCCAGGTCCAGGTGCGCGACACCGGCCCGGGGATCCCGACCGAGATCCTCAACCGCATCTTCGAGCCCTTCTTCACCACCAAGGGCAAGAGCAAGGGCACGGGCCTGGGGCTGTCGGTGTCGCTGGGCATCGTGCGCAAGCACAACGGCAACATCGAGGTGGACAGCCAGGTGGGCCTGGGCACCTGCTTCACCGTCGTGCTGCCGCTGCATCGCGAGGGCACGCAGCCGGCCGCTGGCGCCGCTTCGTGAGCGGCGCGGACGCGAGGGAGTCGAGATGAACGCGAAGCCCGCCAGGATCCTGGTGATCGACGACGAGAAGGTCGTGTGCATCTCCTGTGTGCGCATCCTGGAGGAGGAGGGGCACCAGGTGGAGTACGTCCTGTCCGGCCGCGAGGGCGTCGAGCGCGCCGTCCAGGGCGGCTACGATCTGGTGCTGATCGACCTCAAGATGCCCGATCTGCCCGGACAGGAGGTACTGGCGCAGATCAAGGAGCGCCGGCCGGACGCGGTGGCCATCATGATCACCGGCTACGCCACCATCCAGACCAGCATCGAGTGCGTCAAGAAGGGCGCCTTCGACTACATCCCCAAGCCCTTCACCCCGGAGGAGCTGGCCCTGTCGGTGGACAAGGCGCTCGAGCAGCGCGCGCTCAGGCGCGAGAACGAGTACCTCAAGGGCGAGCTGGGCCGCAGCCAGACGCTCGGCCAGCTCATCGGCTGCTCGGAGGCCATGGACGAGCTGCGCAAGCAGATCCTCAAGGTGGCCCCGTCCGAGTTCAACGTGCTGATCACCGGCGAGTCCGGCACCGGCAAGGAGCTGATCGCCGAGGCCATCCACCAGAACAGCGCGCGAGCCGCGGGCCCCTTCGTGGCCGTGGATCTCTCGGCCCTGAGCCCCAACCTGGTCGAGTCCGAGCTGTTCGGGCACGTGAAGGGCTCCTTCACCGGGGCCACCCAGGATCGGCCCGGGTACTTCGCCGCGGCCGCGGGAGGCACGCTGTTCCTCGACGAGGTCTCGAACGTGGACCTGCACCTGCAGGGCAAGCTGCTGCGCGCGCTGGAGAGCCGCCGCATCCGCCCGGTGGGCGGCGATCAGGACCACCCGGTGGAGATCCGCCTGATCACGGCCACCAACAAGGATCTCGCCAAGATGGTCGAGCGCAACGAGTTCCGCGAGGACCTGTACTACCGCATCAACGTGATCCCCATCCTGCTGGCCCCGCTGCGGGAGCGCACCGACGACATCCCGGCCCTGGCCACCAAGTTCCTCAAGGACGCGCGCAGCGGCACCTCGACCAGCGTGCACGGGTTCACCACGGAGGCCATGGCCAAGCTGATCGCCTACCGCTGGCCGGGCAACGTGCGGGAGCTCAAGAACATCATCGACCGGCTGGTGGCCACGGTGGACGGGGAGCTCATCGGGCTGGCGCACCTGCCGCCCGAGATCGCCGCCGTCCACAACGTGCTGCCGGCCAGCCGCGTGGACGTGCCCGCCAGCGCCGAGGAGCTGAAGGAGGCCAAGCGCCGGCTGAAGGAGATGGTCTACGCCCAGGTCGAGCGGCAGTTCCTGTTCAAGGCCCTCGAGGACGCCGGCTGGAACATCAGCCGCGCCGCGGCCGCGGTGGGCATGCAGCGCCCGAACTTCCACGCGCTCATGCGCAAGTACGGGATCACCTCCGACGACCGGAGCTGAGGCCCGGCGCGGCGCCTCTTTTTGGGTCAATTTCTGACCCAAATAGGATGCCCATTCGGGTCAGATTCTGACCCGATTACCCCCGGGGAACTGGTGCGTGTCACGTCGGGGGCTGGCTGGGCCTGCGGCTGGCCGCGGCCGCCTCGAACTCGGCGATGGCGGCGCTCGTGCCCGGGTGGTCGTACAGCGCGGGCAGCAAGGCGGAGCCGATGGTCAGGTCGATGTCGGGGATGGCGAGCAGGCGCTGGAGCGTGTCCGCGTCCGGGATGGAGGCGGCCAGCAGGCGCGTGGACAGGCCGGCCGCCCGGAGCGCGGCGGCGCCCTCCCGCGCCACCGCCACGCCGTCGCCGCCCGCGCGGGTGATGCGCCCGACGTAGACCGCGGCCGCGTGGGCGCGGGCGCAGCCGGCGGCGAAAACCTGCGGCACGGTGAAGAGCGCGGTCAGGCAGACCGGCAGCCCGTGCTCGCGTAGCCGCCCCACGGCCCGCAGGCCGTCCGCGCCCATGGGCACCTTGATCACCGCGCGGCCCGGGGCCACCTCCCGGAGCGTCAGCGCCTGGCGCTCCAGCTCGGCCTCGCTGCGCGGGGTCACCTGCAGGTAGAGGCTGCCCGGGATGCGCCGGGCGATCTCTCCCAGCCGGTCGAGGCGCTCGCCGGAGCCCAGGCCCGCGAGCAGCTTGGGGTTGGTCGTCACCCCGGCGAAGATGCCGAGCTGCATGGCCAGCTGGATCTGCTCCAGGTCGACCGAGTCGAGGAACAGCGCCATGGCGCCTCCAGCCGCTCAGGCCCCGGCGGCCGGCGGGGCGGGCGGCGGGGCGTCCGCCCCGTCCTTCTTCAGCGAGCGCTCCAGCAGCTCGGCCAGGTCGAGGACCTTGACGTCCTCCTCCATGCCCTTCTGCTTGATGGCGTCGTCGAGCATGATCAGGCAGTACGGGCAGGCCGTGGCGAAGGTCTTGGCGCCGGTCTCCAGCAGCTGCTCGGCGCGCTTCAGGTTCACGCGCTGCTGGGGGGCCTCCTCCATCCACATGCGCCCGCCACCCGCGCCGCAGCAGAAGCCGAGCTGCCGCCGGCGCTCGGCCTCCACCAGGGTCACCCCCGGCAGCGCCCGGGCCACCTCGCGCGGGACGTCGTACAGCTTGTTGTAGCGCCCCAGGTAGCAGGAGTCGTGGTACACCAGCGGCCCCGGCCGGGCGAAACCCACCTCGGGCCTGAGCTTGCCCTCGGCCACCAGGCGCAGGAGCAGCTCGGTGTGGTGCACCACCTCGAAGCGGCCGCCGAACTGGGCGTACTCGTTCTTGGTCGTGTTGAAGCAGTGCGGGCAGGCGGTCAGGATCTTCTTGACCCCCAGGCTGTTCCACAGCTCCACGTTGGCGGCCATCATGGTCTGGGCCAGGTACTCGTTGCCGATGCGGCGCGCGGTCTCGCCGCAGCACGTCTCGTCGTTGCCCAGGCACACGAAGCTGACCCCGGCCTTCTGCAGCAGCTTCACCACCGCGCGGGTGATCTTCTTGTTGCGGTCGTCGAAGGACCCGGCGCAGCCCACGTAGAACAGGTACTCGAACTCGGGCTGCTCGGACGGGGTCTTCACCCCCAGCTCCGCCATCCAGTCGCCGCGCGAGTTGGAGGCCAGGCCCCACGGGTTGGACATGTTCTCCCAGCCCTTGAAGACCGTGGTCAGCTCCTTGGGGAAGCGGCTCTCGACCTGTACCAGGTAGCGGCGTTGATCCACGATGTGATCGATGTGCTCGATGCACACCGGGCAGTTCTCCACGCAGTGGCCGCAGCTGGTGCAGCTCCACAGCACCTCGTCCTCGATCACCCCGCCCACCAGCGGCTTGCCCTCCCAGCCCGCGCTGGCCTCCTGCGCCTTGTCCTTCGCCCCCTGGCGCCTGAGCCGGGCCACCCGCATCATCAGCGCCGTCTTGGCCTTCAGGTGGTTGCGCTCGTCCATGATCAGCCGCTTGGGCGACAGCGGCTTGGTGGTCAGGTGGGCCGGGCAGTTGGCCTGGCAGCGGCCGCACTCGGTGCAGGTGTACATGTCCAGCGCGCGCTTCCAGGGGAAGTCCTCGAGCTGGCTGACGCCGTAGATGGCGTCCTCCTTCTCCAGATCCTGCTTGGCGAGCTCGCCGCGGTGCTTGAGGTCGCCGAAGAACACGTTGAACAGCGAGGTGACCACGTGGAAGTGCTTGCCGTAGGGCAGGTAGTTGAGGAAGCCGAGCACCAGGATCACGTGGCCCCACATGCCCACGTCCTTCAGCACGCGGGTGGCGGTGTCCCCGGCGCCTAGGCCGAGCGCGAGCAGGAGGTCCCGCCCGAGCACGCCCATGAAGCTCGCCTTCACCTCGGGGTGGTCGGGCTGCATGACGAACAGCGCCCCGCCGTAGACCACGTCCAGCAGCATCATGCTGAAGATCCACAGCAGGATCAGGTTGGCCTCCCAGGACAGGGTCAGGCGCTCGGGCCTGAACACCACCCGGCGGAAGAGGGCGATCAGCGTGCCCAGCATGACCAGCGCCACGAACAGGTCCTTGATCGCGGCGTAGGCCAGGCCCAGCCAGGTGCCGTGCAAGCCGGGCAGCGCCCAGCCCTCCACGAAGCCGCGGCCCACCAGGTGCACGGTGTTGAGGGACACCGCCAGGAAGCCCCAGAAGATCAGGATGTGGGCCAGGCCGTGCACGAACTCCCAGCGCTGCACGAACCGCTTCTGGAACAGGGCGGTGACCACCACGTTGGCCGTGCGCCTGCCCAGGCGATCCCAGCGCCTGTCGGGCTGCATGGCGAGCAGCGGCACCAGCCGGCGGAACATGGACCAGCCGAAGGCGCCCAGCGCGACCACCAGAAGGCCCGTCATCAGCATCCAGTTCATGGTTCTCCTCGTGCCCCGACCCGCCCCTGTGGCGGGCCACGCCCGGGCCCGGGCCCCGGCTCGGAGGCCACGGCCGACAGGCTCACGCCCGCCGCAGCACGCTCGTGGTTCGGTTGCGACCGCCCCGCTTCGATTCGTACAGGAACTCGTCCGCCTCGCGCAGCATGTCGGCCGGATCCTGGAAGCGCGCCTCCACCAGGGTGGCGATGCCCAGCGAGATGGTCACCGGGATGCGCTGACCCTCCCACACGAACTCGCCCTTCTCCACGGCCCGGCGTACCCGCTCGGCGGCCACGAAGGCCCGCTGCTCGTTCTGGTTGCGCAGGATGATGGCGAACTCCTCGCCGCCATAGCGCGCCAGCACGTCCTCTTCCCTCAGGCTGTGCTCGACGACCTCGGCCAGGTGCTTGAGGACCATGTCGCCGGCCTGGTGCCCGTAGGTGTCGTTGACCTTCTTGAAGTGGTCGATGTCGAACAGGATGAGGCTGGTGGCCTCGTTGTGGCGGATGGCGTAAGCGAACTCGGCGGCGAACTTCTCCAGGAACGTGCGCTTGTTCAGCACGCCGGTCAGGCCGTCCCGGGTGGCCTGCTCGTACTGGTTCTGGATGAAGGACTCCTCCAGGGAGTCCTGGAAGCTGAACTTGAGGATGGTGGTCGAGCCGACCTGGACCTTGTCGCCGTCCCGCAGCAGGTGCCGGGTGATGCGGTTGCCGTTGAAGAAGGTGCCGTTGGTGCTGTTGAGGTCGACGATGGCCACGTTGCCGTGGCCGTCGGGCTCGATCCGGCAGTGGTTGCGGGAGATGCCCTCCTCGGCCAGCATGATCTCGCAGTCCTTGCCGCGGCCGATGGTCAGGGCCTCCGAGGCGACCTTGAACATCTTGCCGGCCGAGGCGCCGGAGATGACGATCAGCGAAGCTTGCCGGCTGTTCAGGCTCCCGGTGAGATCCTTGATGCCCTGGATGACGGTGCGGTCGGAGTCGCCCTCCTCCCACTCGTCCGCGGGCGTCATGATTTCCTTGCCGTCCTTGTCGCTCGCGCTCATCGAGGAGACCTGGTGTCCTGCCTGGGTTCGGGCGTTCCCTTCGCCGGGGCATCATAGCAGAACAGGAATCCAGTTCAACTGGAAAATCGCTTGCAGGCCCGGGCCGCTCGGGGTATCAAGGACCCCGGCGTCGAGTGCTGGTCCGGGGGGGCCCGCGCCGGACGGAGGCGCCCTTGCAGCAGCTGTCCACCCTGGCCCTGGTGCTGGTCGCGCCCTCCAGGGGTTTCAAGCGCCTGGCCCAGGCCGAGCTGCCGCGCTGCCTGCTGATGGTCTTCTGCCTGGTGGGTTGCCTGTGGGCCGCCCACGCCAGCGTGCACGCCCGCATCGACACCGCGGCCATGGAGCGCCAGGTCGCGGCCCAGCCGGCCGGGCCGCCGGGTGAGGGCGGCGGAGGCGGGGCCGAGCTGGGGGAGGAGAAGATCGCCGAGAACGCCCGCCTGCAGCTCAACCTCCGGCGCATCGTCGGCTACGCCGCCCTGGCCCTCGGCGCCCTGGTCGGGCTGCTGCTGGTCACCTTCCTGTTCTGGCTGTTCGCCGGGGCCTGGCGGCCCGGGCAGGGCTACTGGCGCTCGCTGCGCCTGGTGGCCCACCTGGGGCTGCCGCTGGCGGTGCGGCAGCTCGCGGCCCTGCCGGTGGTGTGGTCCTACCCGAGCGTGGATCCGGCGGCCACCCGCGAGCTGTTCCGCTCGGATCTGGGCGCGGCGCTGGGGCTGCCGGTGCACGGCCTGCTCGATCCCTTCTGGATCTGGACCGGCCTGCTGGCGGGCCTGGCCTGCCGGGCCCTGGGGCGCGGGCGGGTGCGCAGCGCCCTGGTCGGGCTGGCCTTCTGGCTGCTGTCCGCCCTGGCCCTGGGGCGGCTGGGGCCTTGAGCGCGGAGGCTTCGGGATGCTGACCTCGCTCGTCTTCGTCGTGTGGATCACCCAGGCTGGGCCCGCGCTCGACCTGGCGGGCTGCCTGCGGGAGGCGCTCGAGCGTCACCCGGAGTTGGCCGCCGCCGGCCTGGGCGTGGAGCAGGCCCGCACCGCGGTCAAGGGCGCCCGGGCCGGCTACCTGCCCCGCCTCTCGGCCCAGGTCGGGGAGGGCTACACCTGGTCGGGCGAGCGCGAGTACCAGGTGGGCTCGACCAGCCAGCGCATGCCGGGGGGCAGCGATGACTCGCACTCCATGGGGCTGTACCTCAACCAGACCCTGTGGGACGGCGGCCGCTACTACCTCGAGCCGCGCCGGGCGGAGGTCGAGCTGCGGCGGGCCGAGACGCAGGTGGAGTCCAGCCGGGCGGACGTGGCCGCGGAGGTGGTGCTGGCCTTCCTCGAGCTGCAGAAGGCGCTGCGCACCGAGGCCGTGCTGGGGGACGCCCTGCAGCTCAGCCTGGGGCAGCTCGAGCTGGCCACGGAGCGCCGGCGGCTGGGCGACGCCTCGCGCGTGGACGTGTCCAAGGCCCAGGTGGCCGTGGGCGAGGACCGCATCGCCCTCGAGCGTCAGCGCGCGGCGGTGCGCGCGGCCCGGGTGCGCCTGGCCGTGGCCCTCGGGCGGCCCGCGGGGGACGCCATGGAGGTGGCGGCCTTCGACAGCTCGACCCTGGCCGAGGAAGGCGCCGCCGCCGCGCCCGGCGAGGAGCACCCCCGCCTGCGTGAGAGCCGCCTGCTCGAGGAGGCGGCCGCGCTCGACGTGGATCTCGCGACGGCCGGCCACTGGCCGAAGCTCACCGGCAGCCTGTCCTACTCCCGGCAGGACCCGGAGTTCTACAAGGTCTACTCGCGGTTCGACGAGATCTACAACCTGAGCCTGGGGATCAGCATGACGGTACCGCTGTTCGAGGGCTTCGCCACCCAGACCGCCATCGAGTCGGCCGAGGTGCGCACCGAGCAGGTGCGGGCCGATCGAAGGGTGCTCGAGCAGCAGCTCGGCGCCGAGGCGGCCCAGGCCCTGACCAGCCTGGAGGCCCTGCGGGCGGTGCACGCCATCGAGACCGAGAACGCCCGGGCGGCCGAGGACTCGTTGCAGCTCGCGGAGGAACGCTACAAGCTGGGCGAGGGCACCGCCCTCGAGGTGCGCGACTCCCAGCTGGCGGTCACCCGCGCCCGCCTGAGCCAGGTGCAGACCGAGTTCGACCTGCACCTGGCCCGGGCCCGCTTCCACCACGCCCGGGGCGATCTCCTGGCGACCTACCTGCGCGAGGGCGAGCGATGAAGATCTTCCGCATCCTGGTGGTCCTGCTGATCCTGGTGGGCGTGGCCGTGGCGGTGGTCGTCAACCTGGGTCCGAAGGATCCGGTGCGCATCGAGGTGCAGACCGAGGTCGCGCGCGTGGAGCCGATCACCCAGGTGGTCACCGCCTCGGGCAAGATCCGCCCCGAGAAGGAGGTCCAGGTGGCCGCGGACGTGGGCGGCTACATCCGCCAGCTCACGGTCAAGGAGGGGGATCAGGTCACGGCCGGCCAGCTCCTGGTGCAGATCGAGCCCGAGATCTACGCGGCCCGGGTGCAGGAGGTCGAGGCGGCGGCCAAGACCGCCCAGGCCCAGGTCGCCCTGGCCGAGGCCTCCCTGGTGCGCATCCGCGGCGAGGAGGAGCGCGTGCGCGGGCTGTACGCCAAGGACCTCACCTCCAAGTCGGCGCTGGAGAAGGCCCAGGCCGAGCTCACCATCGGCCAGGCCCAGGTGGACTCCGCGCGCGGCCAGCTCCTGCAGGCCCAGGCCACCCTGGACAAGGCCCGCAAGGATCTCAAGAAGTGCACCATCACCTCCCCGCTGAACGGCACCGTGGTGCTGCTCAACAAGGAGGCCGGCGAGCGCGCCTCGGGCGGCGACTTCCGCGAGGACATCATCATGACCGTCTCCGACCTCAGCAGCATGGAGGTCGAGGTGGAGGTCGGCGAGCGCGAGGTGGTGCTGATCAGCGAGGGCGACGAGGCCGAGATCGAGGCCGACGCCTTCGCCGGCAAGCCCATCCCGGGCCGGGTCAAGGAGGTCGGCAGCGCCGGCATCACCAAGAACCCGGGCACCGAGGCCGAGGTGACCACCTTCCGGGTGGTGATCCAGGTGCTGGAGACCACGCTCAAGGTGCGGCCGCAGATGTCGGCCACGGTGCGCATGCGGACCGACCACAAGGACCAGGCCCTGACCGTGCCCATCCAGAGCGTGTGCCTGCGGCGTCCCTCCGAGCTCGAGGCCGGTGGACCGGAGGGCGGCGGGGACGAGGGCGAGGCCAAGGAGGGTGGGGGCGCGGCCAAGGAGGGCGGGGGCGAGGCCAAGGCCGGCGAGGGCGAGGCCAAGGCCGGCGAGGGCGAGGCCAAGGCCGGCGGAGGCGAGGCCAAGGCCGGCGAGGGCGAGGCCAAGGAGGGCGAGGGCGAGGCCAAGGCCAAGGAGGGCGGGGCGCCCACGCTCGGCGGCTTCAAGCGCGAGGAGCCGGTCGAGGTGGTGTTCACCCTCGAGGACGGCGCGGCCCACGCCCTGCGGGTGAAGACCGGGCTCTCCTCGGACACGCGCATCGAGATCCTCGAGGGGATCGAGGCCGGGACCGAGGTGGTGTCCGGACCCTACCGCGCGCTGGCCAAGGACCTCCAGGAGGGCTCGCTGGTGCAGAAGCCCAGGCCTGGCGCGGGCGACCTCGACCCGCGCCAGGGCAAGGGCGGGGAGGGCGGCCGGCCCATGCCCGGCAAGGGCGGCGGGGGCCGGGGCGGGCACGGGAAGAAGGGCTGAGCCGGTGGCCCGCGCGGTCCAGCGCCCGCCCTCGGCGGGGCCCCGGCGGAGCCCGCTCGCCTGGCTGCGGGCGAGCTTCTACGGCGTGACCACGGGCATCGACGTGGCCCTGCGGGCGCTGCTGGCCAACAAGCTGCGGGCGGCGCTGACCACGCTCGGCATCGTCATCGGCGTGACCACGGTGACCGGCATCCTGTCCATCATCCACGGGCTGGACGCCGGCGTGGAGAAGCAGATGGCGCTGATGGGGGTGCGCAGCCTCTACATCTCCAAGCACCCCTGGGTGATGCGCGGCGACTGGCACAAGTACCACAACCGCCCCGATCTCCAGGAGTGGCAGTACCGCCGGCTGCGGGAGCTGCTGCCGTTCGCGGACGCGCTGGCGCCCTCGGCCGGGGAGGGTGGCAAGGTCGAGCGCCGCGGGGTGCAGGTGACCGACGTGGAGGTGCGCGGGACCAACGCCGAGTTCCTGCAGACCACCGGCTTCTCCGTCGATCGCGGGCGGTTCTTCTCCGCCGTGGACGCCGATCTCGAGCGGCCCTACGTGGTGCTCGGCCCGGACGTGGCCCGGCAGCTCTTCCAGCGCGAGGAGCCCCTGGGCGGCTGGGTGATCATCCGCGGCATGCCCTTCCAGGTGATCGGGATCCTGAAGGCCCAGGGCTCCTTCCTGGGCCGCAGCCGCGACGCGACCGCCACCATCCCCTTCGGCTGCTTCCGGCGCCTGTTCGGCTTCCGCCACTCGATGGAGATCGCCGTCTCGGTGATGCCCGGCCTGAGCCTGGACGACGCCGCGCTGGAGCTGCAGGGGCTGATGCGCCGGGTGCGGGGCCTGCGGCCCGCGCAGGAGGACGACTTCTCGGTCAACCAGCAGAAGCAGCTCAGCGAGATGTACGACAATATCACCGGCACGCTCTTCCTGGTGATCGTGGTGGTGGCGCTCATCTCGCTGCTGGTGGGCGGCATCGGCATCATGAACATCATGCTGGTGTCCGTCACCGAGCGCACCCGCGAGATCGGCGTGCGCAAGGCGCTCGGGGCGCGGCGCCGCACCATCATGATGCAGTTCCTGCTGGAGAGCCTGGTGCTGTCCGGCCTGGGGGGCCTGATCGGCCTGGCGGCGGGCACGGGGGTGGCCTACGTGGTGGACGCCGTCTCCCCGTTGCCCGCCCAGGTGTCGACCGCGGCCGCGGTGGCCGGGCTGGGCTTCTCGGCCGTCGTGGGCATCTTCTTCGGCCTGTACCCGGCCTGGCGGGCCAGCCGGCTCGACCCCATCGCGGCCCTGAGGTACGAGTGATGCGGCTCGTCGATCTCCTGCGCGGCGCCCTGGAGGCGCTCCGGGCGAACAAGCTGCGCTCGAGCCTGACCGCGCTCGGCGTGATCATCGGCGTGGGCGCGGTGGTGGCCATGCTGGGCATGACCACCGGGTTCGAGGCCTACGTGAACGAGCAGTTCTCCGGGCTGGGCAGCAACACCTTCCAGATCCAGAAGTGGCCGGCCATGCGCCTGGGCGGGCCCCACGGCATGCAGAAGTACTGGCAGCGCAAGGACATCAGCCTGCAGCAGGCCGCCGCGGTCCGCGATCGCACCTCGCTGGCGCGCTTCGTGGGCGCGGAGCTGTGGAACTTCGGCGGGGTGGCGCGCTCGGCCTGGGCCGACACCGCGCCGCGCGTGGTCGCCGCGGGCGGAACGACCGAGTTCGCCACCAACAACGGCTACGAGGTGGCCGAGGGGCGCAACCTGAGCGAGCTCGACGTGCTGCACGCCCGCGAGAGCATCGTGCTGGGGGCGGACGTGGCCGCGACCCTGTTCCCCCGCGGCGGCGCGGTGGGCCAGCCCATGACCATCGCCGGGCGCCGCTTCCAGGTGGTGGGCGTGTTCGCCTCCAAGGGCAGCTTCTTCGGCATGGGCAGCCGCGACGACTTCGTGCTCATCCCCATCACCGTGTTCGTGCGCATCTGGGGGGTGAACCGCTCGGTCAACGTCACCGTCCAGGCGCTCACCACGGCCATGTTCGACTCCTGCAAGGAGCAGGCGCTGCAGGTCATGCGCCAGGTCCGCAACATCCGGCCCGGGAAGGAGGACGACTTCGACGTTTTCTCCAACGAGTCGGTGATCAGCACCATCTCGGAGATCACCGACGCCATCGCCTACGCCGCCATCTGCATCGCGCTCATCTCGCTGCTGGTGGGCGGCATCGGCATCATGAACATCATGCTGGTGTCCGTCACCGAGCGCACCCGCGAGATCGGCGTGCGCCGGGCGCTGGGCGCCAAGCGCCGCCACATCCTGTGGCAGTTCACCGCCGAGGCGGTGCTGCTGTCCGCCTTCGGGGGGCTGCTCGGCCTGGGGCTCGGGTACGGGGTGGCCTTCCTGGCCCGGGAGCTGTTCGGCCTGCCGGCCGCCGCGCCCGCCTGGGCGGTGATCGTGGCGCTGGCCACCTCGACGGCGGCCGGGCTCGTCTTTGGCGTGTACCCTGCCTGGCGCGCGGCCCACCTGGACCCGATCGAGTCGCTGCGCTACGAGTGAAACGGCCCGACGGGGCGGCTTTACACCGTCCGGGCGTTTGGGTACCATGCGTCCGACTCCAACCACGGGAGGTCCCATGCGCCCGATGGCCCTCGCGCTCCTGGTGCTCGTCGCCCCGGTCCTGGCCCTGGCCGCGGATCCGGCTCCCGCCCCGGCGGTGGAGGGGGTCAAGGCCGAGGCGGCGCCCGAGAAGCCCGCGGTGCGCGCCCTGCAGGTCAAGAGCCGGGGCAAGGGCACGGCCTACCTGTTCAAGCTGACGCTCGTGCCGGGCGTGCCCGATCCGGGCCGGGCGGTGTCGGTGGGCCTGGAGCTGTTCGAGCTCCCACCGGTCCCGGATCCCATCCACGGCGAGCAGGTGCCCCTCAAGGACGCCAGCCTGGTGGCCGAGGTGACCGACGCCGACGGGGCCGGCTACACCATGGTCTACGAGGTCCACCCGCTGCAGGACGCGGGCACCTACGGATTCCACACCACCCCTGTGCGGCAGGACACCTACCGGGTGGTGCTGCGCGGCGAGCACAACGGGCGCAAGCTGTCCGGCACCTTCCGGCTGAGCGCGGGCCTGTGGCCCATCCCGGGCGGGGACGACGAGGCCGCGCCCTCCGAGGACGCGGGCGGGGGCGGTCGCATGCCGGCCATGCCCGGCGGGATGAAGGGGCCGGCCGTGCCCGGTGGCCGGGCCGCCGCTCCGGCCGAGGCTCCGGCCGAGGTCGCCCCCAGCAAGCCCGGCACGCCGCTCGCGGGCGTGATGGAGCGGCTGGGCGAGGGCTGGGTGGAGCTGCAGGTGGCGCTTTTCGGCGGGCGGGTGGCGGACCTGGCCCGGGCCAAGGCGCTGGCTGGGCCGCTCAAGACGACCGCGCTCGCCGCGGCCGGGCTGCGGCCGCCCGAGGCGGACTTCGACCGTCTGCTGCAGGAGACGGCCGAGGCGCTGGGCGCGTTGGCGGGGGCCAAGGATCCGGTCCAGGCCTTCCAGCGCATCGCCGCCAACCAGTGCAACCAGTGCCACCTGGTGTACCGCTGGAACGTGATCGGCAGCCTGGCGGAGTTCCCCGGCGGCCTGCCCTGAGGAGGAGGACCCCATGCGCCTGCACATCCCCCGCTGCCTCACGCTCCTCACCGCGTCCTGCGCGCTGTTCGCCCTCGGGCTGGCCGTGGCCCAGGAGGAGGAGCCCGTGGGCCGCGCGCCGCTGGTGGGCGACGTGGCCAACGGAACCCGGTTGTACCGCATGAACTGCGCCGTGTGTCACGGCTTCGACGGCTCGGGCGCGGGCCCGGCCAAGGTCACGCTGCGCACCCCGCCGGCCGATCACCGCGACGGCTCGCTGATGAACGCCCGCGACGACCGCATGCTGATGGACGTCATCCGGGCGGGCTGCGCGAACCGCGGCTGCTCCAAGGCCATGCCCGGCTTCTCCGCGGCGCTCGACGACCTGGAGACCTGGGACGTGGTGGCCTACCTGCGCTCGCTGCACCTGCCGCTCAGCTTCTTCTTCCCGCGCCTGGACCAGTACGTGGTCAAGACCTACGCCATCGGCACGCTGGGCAACGAGGACTTCCAGAAGGGGCAGCGGGAGCGCCTCCAGGAGCACGTGGGCAAGCTGGACCCCAAGCAGGGCTTGCCGCACACGGTCTTCACCCTGTTCCGCGAGGACAAGCACCGCGTCAGCCCCGAGCTGGTGCCCCAGGACCCGCGCCGCCTGGCGCTGCTGAAGAAGGAGAGCAAGCTGGGCTACGTGCTGTTCCTGGAGCTGGCCGGGCCGCGCGGCGGCAAGGTGCCGGTGGGCCTGGCGCTCGATCGCAACTACACCATCACCAAGATGGTCACCACGCTGACCGACCCCGCCCTGGCCGGCGAGTACAACAAGCGGCTGGAGAAGTACGTGGGCATGGGCCAGCGGGGCGAGAAGCCCGCCTTCAGCACCGTGAACCCCAAGGACAAGGCCAAGGACAAGGTCGCCCTGCACTTCGACAAGGAGGTCACCCGGACGTACGCGGTGGCCGTCGAGGCGGCGAACTGCTTCGAGCTGGAGGAGCGGGACCGCTCCTGGGCTGACGACACCTTCTAGCGGACCCAGCCAGGCGAGGCGCCCGCCTTGCGGGCCTCCTCGGCCAGGCCGGACTCCAGATACCGGCGGGCGGCGTCCAGATCGGTCTTGCACTTCTGCTGGAGATCGAGCGCCTCGGCCGCGTCGGCCTGGGCCGCGCCCTGGCCGAACATCAGGTACTGGGTGCGCGAGGTCTGCTGGCGCTGCTCGAGGTCGGCGCACTCCTTCTCCAGGTCGGTGACGCGCTTCCTGGCCGCGGCCAGCTTGTCCCGCCAGTGGCGCTCGCCCTGGACCGCCTCGGGGGCGTCTCCGGCTCCGCCCTCGGCCCCGGCCTCGGCGGCGGCCTCGGCTGCGGCCTTCGCGGCCGCGGCCTGGGGCGGGGGGGGCGGGACCGGGGAGGCCACGGCCGGGGGTGCGCCCGGATCCGGCGGCAGGCGCTCGTCGCGGGCCCCGGGGGGCAGGGGGTCGTAGCGGCCGGGGGCCGCGCCCGGCGCGCCGCCCGGCTTGCGGGCCTTCTGGCGCTCGGCCTCGAGCTGCTGCAGCACGCGGGTGCGCATGGGCTCGGGCAGGTCGTTGGGGTCGTCGGTGAAGTGGACCGTCCCGTCCTTGTCGGTCCACCGGTAGGTCTCGGCCAGGGCCGGGTCCCCGAGCCAGAGCGCGCCGAGGGCGGTGGCCAGTGCCAGCGCGCGCCTCACGTGGGCTCCATGAAACGGGCCAGGTGCTGGGCGATGAAGTTGGCCAGCCCCAGGTCCCGCTCGGAGAACTGGTCGGTGCCGCGCTTGTTGATCAGCTCCAGCGCGCCCACCACGCGCTCCTCGATCCGCAGCGGCACGCACAGGATGGAGCGGGTGGGGTAGCCGATGCGCTCGCTGATCTCGCGGTGGAAGCGGGGATCGAGGGCGGCGTCGCTGACCGCCAGCCCCAGGTTCTCCTGGCAGCAGAACCCCACGATGCCCTGTCCCATCTGGACCCGGAAGCGGGTCAGCTCCTTGGCCTTGGGCCCGCGCACCGCGGCGAACTCGAGTTCGCTCTTGTTGATGTCGGCCGCGAACACCGTGCCCGCGTCCGTGCCGACCTTCTCCATGGCCAGGTCCAGCATGCGGTAGACGGCCCGCCGCTTGTCCTCCGTGGAGTCGAGGGCGCCGGTGATGGCGAACACCTCCTCGAGCATGTCCGCCGTGGCCTCGGAGGTGAGCACGACGGCGCGGCCGATCACCTGGGAGGTGGAGGGCGTGGTGACCTGCGCGGGCGGAGGTGGGGCCGGTTTCGGGGCCGCGGCCTTCTTGACCGCGGGCTTCGGGGCCGCTGCCTTCGGGGGCTCGGCCTTCGGGGGCTCGGCCGGGGCCGCCGGCGCGAGCCCGAGCCCGGGCGCCTGGGCCTCGGCCTTGGCGCGCACCTCGTCGGGCCGCTTGACCGCCGACATCTGCGGGATGGTGGCCTGGCTGGTGAAGCGCGCGGGCGCCACGGGCTCCGGCGCGGGCTGGGGCGCGGGCCGGGGCGCAGCCTGGGGCGCAGGCCGGGGCGCAGCCTGGGGCGCGGGCCGGGGCGCAGCCTGGGGCGCGGGCTGGGGCGCAGCCTGGGGCGCGGGTTGAGCACCCGCGGCGGGGGCCTGGCCGTCCGGCGGGAGCTCCAGGATACGGAAGACCCGGCCGGAGCGGGTGTCGGTCACGTGGATGCTGTTGTCCTCCTTGATGTCGCACAGGATGCTCTCGGTCTGCATGCCGCCGATGCCGACCTTGGCCAGGCCAGCCCGCAGCGCGTCGATCCAGGTCTCGGCCTCCAGGCGCAAGCGCATGTCCATGGGGAGCTTCTCGGACTTGGGGATGAACAGCTCGAACTTGGGCATGGGCGTCTCCCGGTGGAGGGGATCCTGGAGCCATGGTAGGGGGCGACCCGCGGGGTGTCAAGCCGACTTCCCGAATCAGGCCGCGGCGTTGACATGGCCTTCCGCGCGGGGCTACGCTCGTTCACGATGAGGATCCCCGCATCGCTCCCGGAGAGGAGGGGTCGTATGCACCTGCTGCGCGCCGCGCTCGTCCTGTCAGCCGCCCTCGGGATGGCGCTCCAGGCGGCTCCCGCGCTCTCCCAGGAGGTGGCGGAGGGCGCCGTCCGGCTCCGGGTGCTGGTCCCGGATCCCGACAGCGCGTTCCTGGCGCCGCCGGTCCGGGCGGCCCTGGGCAAGCAGCTCCGTGCGCTGGCCGCGCGTCACCTCGGTCTGGAGGTGCTGCCGTTGACGGGCGCGGAGCTCGCGGCGCTGCGCAAGACCGCCGGGTGCGAGGACACGAGCGAGGGCTGCCTGCTCGCGCTCGCCCGCGCGGGGCGCGCGGATCGCGTGTTCTTCTCCCAGGTGCAGAAGCTGCCGGGCCGCTCCCTGGTGTTCACCGCGCTGGTGGACGCCAAGGCGGGCAAGGCCCTGGGGGAGCGGCGCCTGCGCTGCCCGCCCGATCCCAGATCGCTCGGCGCCGCGCTGGTGAAGGGCTGGACCGAGCTGGTGGGCGCGCTGGTGAAGACCCAGCTCAAGCTGTCGGCCGACGTGGAGGGGGCCGAGGTGGTGCTCGACGGCCGGCGGATCGGATCCACCCCCCTGGTCCTCACCCGGGAGCTCGAGGCCGGGCCCCACGAGCTGCGGGTCTCCAGCGCCGGGCTGGGAGAGGTGCGCAAGGCCTTCACGGTGCAGCCGGGGCAGGCCAAGGTGGTCCTGAAGGTGGAGCTCCGCTCCGCCGGGGCAGGGCCCGTGGTCGCGGCCGCGCCGGACGGGGCCGGCGTGGGCGGCGAGAAGCTGCGGGACGACGACGGGCCGCCGCCCGAGGGCGATGGAGGCATCCCCGTGGTCCCGCTGGGGCCCGTGGCCGCCAAGCCGGGTGTCCCCACCCTGGAGGAGCCGCCCCTGCCGAAGCCGCCGCTGGAGGAGCCGCCCGCGGTGAAACCACCGCTGGAGGAGCCGCCCCGGGTGGCCGCGAGGCCCGAGCCCGTGGGGAGGCCGAAGCCTGCGCCCGACAGCCTGGTGCGGAAACCCGCTCCGGAGGGCCCCGCGCCGGTCGGGGTGGAGGGCGCCCTCCCCCCGCCGGTGGAGGATCCGGGCGAGGGCGGGGTCGCGGAGCCCATCTACGAGAAGTGGTGGTTCTGGACCGCCCTCGGCGCCGTGGTGGTGGCGGGCGCGGTGACCGGCCTGGCGGTCGGCCTGACCCAGGACGAGGGCGGCGGGGGCATCCCCGACGGCCTCGGCCGGGTGAACGTCTCTTTCTGAACGGGGTCGGGCACCATGCAGACGCATGCACGTATCGCCGCTTGGCTGTTCCTGGGGCTCCCGCTCGCGGGCTGTGGCGAGGCTGACCTCGGGCGCCAGGGGCTCGAGGTGCGCTTCGCCGCGACCACCCAGGCGCTGGGAGAGCCGGACGGCCTGCCCGTGGAGGTGCGCTCGCTCCAGCTCGAGGCCTACCGCCAGGGCGTCCGGGTGGGCACCAGCGGCTGCCTGGACGCGGCGGATCACCAGCTCGGGGCCGCGCTGGACGTGGCGCCCGGGGCGGGGCTGCGGCTCGAGGTCTCGGGCTGGGGCGCCGAGGGTTGCGCGGGCCAGGCCACCTGGTTCGGGTTGACCGACGGGCTCGAGGTGATCGAGGGCGAGGCCATCGACGCGGACGTGTACGTGCTGCGGCGCGGCTGGCGGCTCAACCCGGCCCGGGGCGCGCTGCCTGGCGGGCGCGCCTTCGCCACGGCCACGCCGCTGCCGGATGGGCGGGTGCTCCTGGCGGGTGGGTTCGATCAGCTCACCGAGGAGGCGCCCGGGCGGGTGCGCCTGGGCGCGGCCTGCGACGGGCTGGTGTACGATCCCTCGAGCGCCAGGGTGGTGCGCGTGCTGCCGCTCGGGGCGTGCCGCGGCCTGCACCAGGCGCTCCAGCTCTCCGACGGCTCGGTCTGGCTGCTGGGCGGCACCTCCGAGGCCAGCCTGGATCTGTCCGGCTCGCTGCGCCCGGTGCTGCGGGCCTCCGAGGCCGGCCGCACCGGGCTGGTCGAGCGCTACGACCCGGTCTCGGGGACCGTCGAGAGCGTGGGCTCCTTCGCCCCGCTGGCGCGCGCGGACACGGCCGCGGCCGTGCAGAACCTCGATCGCATGGTGGTGCTGGGGGGGCGCACCCAGGAGCTGCGCAGCTCCGATCTCATCACCGGCGGCCCGGACGGCGCCTGGTACCTGTTCGCCGGGCGGCTGCTGAGCCCGCGGGCCGGCGCGCGCGCGGCCAGCCTGCAGGACGGGGCGGTGGACTACACCCTGGTGGTGGGCGGCAACCTGGGCGGGGACGAGGACGCCGAGCGGGTGGCCTTCGGCTCGATGAGCGTGGAGCCGGTGCCCTTCCTCGACCCGCAGCCCGAGCTCACCCTGGTGGGACACGGCCTGGACGCGGCCCCGGACGGCGGCTTCCTGGTGAGCGGCGGCATGCGGCCCACGCCGGGCGCGCGGCCGCGCAACGAGCTGTGGGTGGCCTCGCCCGGGAACGGCGGCTACCTGGCCGAGGCCAGGGCGCTGGCGGTGCCGCGGGCCCACCACCTGACCGCCTGGGCCAGCCCCCGGGACGGGCAGCCCGCCCTGGTGGTGGCCGGCGGGCTGAACTACTCCCTGGCCGGGGCGCGCGAGATCGAGCTGTGCAGCGCCGAGGGCGTGTGCGAGCTGGCCGCGGATCTCCTGGGCGGCGGCCCGGTGGGCCTGGCGGGCGCGCCCACCCCGGACGGGGCGCTGCTCCTGGCCGGCGGCCTGGCGGTGTCCGCGGACGGCGAGCTCGGCCTGTCCGATCGGCTCGAGCTGCTGGCGCCCTGAGCGCTAGTTGACCGTGCCCTGGACCATGGGCAGGGTGAAGGTGAACACCGCGGGGGAGTACTCGCCGAAGCCGAAGGCCGGGGTCACGGTCACGGTCGCGCTGAAGAAGCAGTTCTCGGGCGGGGTCTCGTCCGGATCCTCGCAGTTCCCGTCGTCCATGCGGATCTGGTAGGCGCGCCCCTGGGTGAAGGACGCGGTCTCGACCGAGCCGTCCGGCAGGAAGGCGATGCCCATGTTGGCGTCCATGGGGATCGAGTCCGCGGCGATCGCCAGCGCCCCGCAGTCCTCGAAGGCGATGCCGCTCTCGGCCCCGTGCACGGCCATCGGGTTCAGGTTCTTGTCCACCAGGGTGAGGGTGTAGTTCTCGAAGTCGCAGTTGTTGATGGCCAGGTTGTTGGGGCTGAAGGTGGTCTCGTCCGGGTCCGGATCGCCGGTGAACATGACGCGGGTGGAGGCCCAGATCATGGTGTCCGCGTTCCAGCGGCCGTCGGCGCGGTCAAAGACCCCGTTCCCGTTGGCGTCCTTGAAGGGCTCCACCGGGGAGCCATCGATGCCGTCCCCGCGCTGGCGGTTGTCGTCCAGGTCGACGAAGGGCTCGGGCAGATCGTAGCCGGCGAAGTTCTCGCCCGCGTCGTACTGCTTGTTGCTGTTGGAGTCGACGTAGCCCTCCTCGCCCTGGGTGAAGAACACGATGGTCAGCAGGCCGTCGCGCGGGTTGTGGATGACCGAGCTGACCATCTGGCTGGGCTCGTCGGTCATGGGCTCCACGTCCCTGGGGGTGCAGTCCGGGGTCACGGCCACCACCAAGTCGAGGTTGCCCTCCTCCTCGTAGCGCTCGATCCGGCAGCCCTCCTCCACCAGCCACTCGATGCTGGCCTTGGGGATGGCGTCGCCGTTGATGTCGCTGGCCCGCAGCTCGCAGCGGATCTTCATGTTGTTGCGCTCGGAGCGGCCGTCCTGGGTGTCGATCAGCGCGGCCACGTTGTTCGTGTCGCAGGCCGGGGTGAAGTTGCGCCCGTTGGGCACGGTGCCGCCCTCGATGGTCACCGCGGCCGAGGCGGACTTGGTGCCGTTCTCGGTCTCGTAAGAGGCGGTCACCGTGGCCGCCCCCGCTTCGCCCGGGAAGCTGTAGAGCGTGGCGATCGCCTTGGAGCCCGTGGTCAGCGCCTCGAGCTCCTGGAGCGGCGAGGTGACGTCGCCGGAGTACTGGGCGAACGAGCCCAGGTTGGTGCGGAAGACCACGCTGGAGCCGTCGGGCACGTCCTGGTAGTCGTCCACGGTGGCCTCGATCCGGATGCTGCCGCCCTTGGTGACCACGTCGCCGTCCGGCAGCGCCAGGGTGAGCTTCGTGCCGCCGCCGCAGGCGGTCGCGAGCAGCCCGGACAGCAGCAGGACGGACACGGGCGCGAGCACTTTCAGCCTGAGCATGGCAGGCACTCCTCTCGGGGTTGACATTGCGCTCCTGAGGGCATCCTAGCCAAACCACGGCGGCCGCGCAAGGCGCCTCCGCCCTCTGCGCCCTTGTCCTGCGCGGGGCCGGAGGGTTACCATGCGGTGGGCGCGCACCCGGGGCGTCCCCACCCGGAGGGAGGGAGCATGACCGCCGGCGTCCGGTACGAGGTCGATCTCGAGGCGGAGAGGGTGCTGTACGAGGGCGAGTGGCTGCGGCGGGAGGACCTGTCCGCGCGCATCCAGCGCGCCCTGGCCGGGCTGGACTTCCGCGTGTCGGGCCTGGGCTCGGCGCTCGAGTACCTGGGCTGGGCGCTGGCCGCCGCGCGGCCGGTCCAGGTGCGCCTGATGCCCGAGGACGCCGAGCGGCTGGAGCAGATGTCGCGGCGCGTCAACATCGACCCGCGCACCCTGGCCCGGCACGCCGTCCTGGCCTACCTGGCCTCCCAGCCGGCCCTGGAGCCCGTGCCTGCCTCTGCCGCGGGGCCGGCCCCCGCGGCGGTCCAGCCGCCCGCGGCCGCGCGGACCGCCATCACCACCGAGCCCGCGGCCCCGGGCGAGGAGGCGCGGGCCGTGCCGCTGACCGAGCGCAAGACGACCGAGCTGCCCAAGGTGGTGGTCAGCCCGGAGCTCGGCAGCGGCGGAGCCTCGCTCCGGCCCGCCGAGCTCGAGGACACCTGGTTCAAGAAGAGCTGAGCCGCCCCTAGACCCGCTCCACCAGCACCGACTTGCCCATGCCCCCGCCGACGCACAGTGTGGCCAGGCCGCGCTTCAGCGAGCGGCGGCGCAGCTCGTGCAGCAGGCTGATGACCAGGCGCACGCCGGTGCAGCCGACCGGGTGGCCCAGCGCGATGCCGGAGCCGTTCACGTTGGTGATGGCGCGGTCGAGCCCCAGCAGCTTCTCGCAGGACAGGTACTGCGCGGCGAAGGCCTCGTTGCACTCGATGAGCTCGACGTCCGAGAGCTTCCAGCCGGCGCGCTTGAGCGCCTTCTGCGTGGCCGGCACGGGTCCGTAGCCCATCAGCTCCGGCTCGACCCCCGCGGCGGCGTGGGCCACCAGGCGGCCCATGGGCTTCAGGTTCAGCTCGCGCACCTTCTCGCCCGAGGCCACCACCACCGCGGCCGCACCGTCGTTCAGGCCCGAGGAGTTGCCCGCGGTGACCGTGCCGCCGTCCTTCTTGAAGGCCGGCCTGAGGCCCGCCAGCTCCTCGAGGGTCAGATCCAGGCGCACGTGCTCGTCGGTGTCGATCACCGTCGTCTTGCCCCGCTTGCCCGGCACCTCGACCGGGACGATCTCCTCCTTGAAGCGGCCCGACTGGATGGCGGCCGCGGCCCGCTGGTGGCTGGTGAGGGCCAGCTCGTCCTGGGCCGCGCGCGAGATGCCGTGCTTGGCCGCCAGGTTCTCGGCGGTCAGCCCCATGATGATCTTGTGGACGGGATCGGTCAGCCCCTCCCACAGCGCGTCGGTCAGCTCGCCGTGCTGCAGGCGGTAGCCGAAGCGGGCGCCCTTCAGCACGTAGGGGGTGTGGGTCATGCTCTCGACCCCGCCCACCAGGACGAGATCGGACTCGCCGGTCTGGATCTGCTGGGCGGCGAACACCAGGGCCTGCATGCTGGAGCTGCACTGGCGCTGGATGGTGGCGGCCGGCACCTGGAAGGGCACCCCGGCCTTGAGCGAGATGCAGCGCCCGATGTTGATCTCGTCGGACACCATCATGCAGCAGCCCACCAGCACGTCGTCGAGGGCCTCGCCCGGGACCTGCGCGCGCCGGAGCGCCTCCTTGGCCACGGTCACGCCGAGATCCAGCGCCCGCAGGTTCATGTACATGCCGCCGAAATTGCCGATGGCCGTGCGGCAGCCCTCCAGGATGTACACCTCGCGCATGGCTCCTCCTCGTGGGGGTCGGTTTCAGGGGGAGTGGACCACGTCCTGGCCCGGCGCGTCAACGCTGTTCCCGCCCAGATCGAGGCCCGGGGAGAGGAGCGTCTGTAGATACAGCGAGGCGGCGATGGCCCTGGCCTCCTCCGGGTCGGGCGCCGGCAGGCCGAAGTCCTCTCCCTCCGGGCTGTCCGCGCCCAGGAAGGCGGCGCTCTGGTAGTAGGCCGCCATGACCCGCAGGTAGCCCGGCAGGTCGTCCAGGCCGGCGGCGTCCGCGCCGAAGCACGCCGGGCACCAGGCCCGCGCGCCGGCCGGATCGAACAGCGCGGCGGGCTGGCGCGTGTGGCGCAGCACCGAGCGCACCGAGTACTCGAGCACCGGGCGATCGTCGCTCACCGGCGCCACCCCGCGGGTGGCCGCGGCCAGCGTCCCGGCCGAGGCGGCGAAGGCGCCCACCAGCTCGGTCGGGCGCGCCAGGGCCACCTCCTCCAGCGAGGCGCGCACGGCGGGCTCGGCCGCCAGGTTGGCGAGCACGGTGTCGAGCGGCAGCCCGGGGGGCGCGTCCCGGCGGCCCAGCAAGATCATGTGGGTGCCGAAGCCGTTCAGCAGCACCGCGTCGGGGAATACGTCCAGGAAGGCGCGCACCAGGGCGAGCTCCCCGGCCTCGGCCACCTGCAGCCCGGGCAGCCACTGGGTCAGCGCCCCGCCGGGCGCCAGCCGGCTGCGGACCAGCGCGTAGAACTCGCGGGTGTAGAGCGACGACACGCCCGCGAAACCGATCGGGGGCGGCTCCAGGGTGACGAGGTCGTACCGGCCCTCGGGCTGCATGCGCAGGTGGTGGCGGCCGTCGTTGACGAACACCTGGACGCGCGGGTCGTCGAGCACGTCGTGGTTCGTGGCCGCGAAGTAGCCGGCGTGCTCCAGCACGTCCCGGGACAGGTCCACCACCTCGAGGCGCTCGAGGCGCGCGTGCAGCGAGGCGGCGTACAGCGTGTTGCCCACCCCGAAACAGATCACCAGCGCCCGGCGCGGGTGGGCCTGCATGAGCAGCGGCAGGTGGGCGAAGGCGCGCATGTAGCGCAGGCTGGAGGGCCGGGTGCCGGACATGTTGTGGCCGTTGGTGAACAGGGCCCGGGCGAAGCCGGGCACCTCGACCACCATGAGCGTCTCGTTCACCCCCTCCCGCAGCGCCAGCACCCGGTGCTCCACCTCGGGCAGGTCGCCCGCGAAGCTCTCGCGCACGAGCAGGTTCCGCGGCAGCGCGCCGAAGGCCGCCACCCCGGCCAGCCCGGCGCCGAGCGCCAGCAGGATCGCCCGGCGGGCCCGGGGCGCCCGCCCGTCCGGGTGGAGCAGCAGGCAGCCCGCCCCGGCCAGGGCGGCCAGGGCGAACAGGCCCGTGCAGGCCTGGACCCCCAGCCAGGGCAGCAGCAGGAAGCCCGCCCCCAGGGAGCCCAGCACGTTGCCGCTGGTGTTGGCCAGGTAGAGCAGCCCGGCCCGCCCGCCCACGGCGGCCTCGGTCCGCTGGACCAGCGCGTTGGCCACCGGGTAGGCGAGCCCCATGCAGACCGCGGGCAGGGCCACCAGCCACAGCATGGGCGTCGCGTTGACCCACAGCTCGTAGAGCGCCCGCAGGGATGGGCCGGCCGCGCGGTAGCCCTCCCGCAGGGCGTCTGCCTGCGCCCGCAGCGCCCCGCCGTCGAAGGTCATCAGGGCCCCCAGCGCGCTCAGCACCAGCAGCGCCTGGGCGCCCGCGAACAGCACCTCCGGCCGGCGCAGGCGCCGGGCGAGCCAGCCGCCCGCGAGGGCGCCCAGGAACAGTCCCAGCAGCAGCACCGCCAGCACCAGGGAGAACACCGCGCGGTATCCGCCCAGCACGTAGCCCAGGAAGCGGAACCAGACGATCTCCAGCCCCATGGCGGCGAAGCCGGTCAGCAGCAGCGCGGCAGACGCGGCGCCCAGCGGGCGCCGGGCGCCGTCCGTCCGGGGCGCGGACGCCTCCGGCGCGTCCGCGGGAGCGGGGGCCGGCGCGGGCGCCTGCCGGCGGTGCGCGCGCCACACGGCCAGGGCCCCCAGGCCGGCCGCGGCGTTCAGCCCCGCGGCCAGGAGCTGGCTGCCCAGCAGGCCCAGCGACGGCACCAGGCTGAAGTCGGTCGCCAGCGCGCCCACGGCCGCGCCCAGGGTGTTCAGCCCGTACAGCAGGCCGATGCGCGCGGGCGCCGCCTCCAGGTCGGCGCCCACCACCGCGCGCACCAGCAGGCTGAGCGTGCCGCCCATCAGCAGGGTCGAGGGGGCCAGCAGCAGCGCCCCCAGGACGTAGCGCAGCGCCAGCGAGCCGGTGCTCAGCTCGTGCCAGCCGTCCGGCCCGAGGGAGTAGGTGGACACGGCCGCGGACAGGGCGTCGAGCTCCGGCAGCAGCCAGGCCAGGCCCAGGCCGAGGGCCCCGATGGCCAGCTCCGAGAGGGCGTACAGCAGCAGCGGGGTGGCGCGCGCGCGCCGCCAGGCCCGATCGGCCAGGCGGCCCGCCAGCCAGGAGCCCAGCCCCAGGCCGGCCATGAAGACGGCCGTGACCACCGCGGCCGAGTGCACCGTGTTGCCGAACACGTTGCCGAACACCCGCACCCAGATCACCTGGTACACGAGCCCGGCGATGCCCGACACGAGGAACAGGAGGTACACCAGGGGGCGCGCCATGCCGGCATGCTACCCGAACCGCGCCGCGGGACCAGGGGTTTCTTTCCTCGCCCGCGTGGGCGTAGTAGCATGCCAGCCGCCATGCGCCGCGCCCTCCTCCCCCTGGCCCTGGTGCTGCTCCCGGCCGTGCCGGCCGCGGCCGGGCCCCTGCCGCCCGATCAGCAGGTGGTCGTCGGGCGGCTGCCGTGCGCCCAGCCCTACGAGGGCCGCGAGCGCGGGCTCCGGCAGCTCTCCTGGGAGCTCACCAAGCGCACCAGCCTGCAGCTCGCCCTCGACAGCACGCTGGTGGACGCGGCCTCGCCGGAGCTCTACCGCACGCCGCTCGTGCTGTGGGCCTGCGAGGGGCCCGTGGCGCCGCTCGCCGAGCCGGCCCGGGCCAACCTGCGGCGCTTCCTGCAGCTGGGCGGCCTGCTGTGGGTGGACGACCCCTCCGCCGCGCCCGGCGGGCCCTTCGACCTCAGCGTGCGCGCCGAGCTGGCGGCCCTGCTACCCGACCGGCCCCTCGAGCCGCTGGCGCGCGATCACGTGCTGTACAAGACCTTCTTCCTGGTGGAGCGCCCGGTCGGGCGGATCGCGGGGGGCGAGCTGCTGGGGTTGACCGCGGGCACCCACCTGGCGGTGGTCTACACCGCCGGCGACCTGCTGGGCGCCCTGGGCCGGGACCTGTTCGGGAGCTGGGAGCGCGCGGTGGAGCCGGGCGGCGAGGAGCAGCGCGAGCAGGCGCTGCGGCTGGCGATCAACGTGGTCTTCTACGCCCTGTGCCTGGACTACAAGAACGACCGGGTGCACCTGCCCTTCATCCTCAAGCGGCGGAGGCAGTAGGGTGACCGACACCGTGCTGGTCTTCGAGGGCGCCGCGGCCTGGCGGCTCCTGCTCGGCGCGCTGGTGCTGGCGGTCGCCCTGGCGCTCGCCTGGCGGGGGCTGCGTGGGGGGGGGCGGCGGCGCGTCGGCCTGTGGGCGCTGCGGGCCGTGGGCCTGGCGCTGCTCGGCGCCCTGTGGCTCGAGCCGGCCCTCCAGGAGCGGCTGCTCCGCTCCCAGCCCCGGCGCGTGGCGCTGCTGGTGGACGCCTCGGCCAGCATGGCGCTGCCCGCGGGCGAGCGCAGCCGGGCCGAGCTGGTGCGCGGATTCCTGGAGGCGCAGCGCGGAGCGCTGGCGGCGCTCGCGCCGGCGTATGCCCTGGAGACGTACAGCTTCGACTCGCGCCTGCGCCCGGAGTCGCTGGACGCGCTGGGACGGCGCGCGGACGGCCCGCGCACGGATCTGCTGGCAGCGCTCGAGGGGCTGGCGGGGCCGCCCGCCGGGCCGGAGGACGGGGACGAGCCGCCCGAGCTGGCCGGGGTGATCCTGCTCTCGGACGGCGGCGACACCGAGCGCCTGGCGGAGGTCCAGGCCGGGGGCCCCTGGCCGCCGGGCGTGGAGGAGCTGCTCGGGCGCTTCCCCGCGCCGGTGAGCACCTTCTGCGCCTGCCCGGAGGGCGCGCTGCGGGATCTGGCCATCGCGGACGTGCGCTACGACGAGCTGGCCTTCGTGCGCAACGCGGTCGAGCTGGAGGTGACCCTCGAGGCCGCGGGCCTGGCGCGCACCCAGGTGCCGGTGGTGCTGGAGCAGGGCGGACGCCTGCTGGCCAGCCGGCCGGTCGAGCTGGAGCCCGGCCGATCGGCGCGGGTGGCCCTCAAGTTCGTGCCCGACCAGGTGGGCAAGGCCGTCTACCGGGTGAGCGTGCCGGCGCAACCGGGGGAGCGGGTGCTGGACAACAACAGCCGTGCCTTCACCGTGCGGGTGGTGCGCGACAAGATCCGCGTGCTGCACCTGGTGGGCCGGCCCTCGTGGGACGAGCGCTTCCTGCGCCAGCTGCTGCGCCGCGACCCGAACGTGGATCTGGTCTCCTTCTTCATCCTGCGCACCACCTCCGACAGCCCGGGCGTGAGCCAGGACGAGCTCAGCCTGATCCCCTTCCCGGTGGGCGAGCTGTTCGGGACGGAGCTGGGCACCTTCGACGCCGTCATCTTCCAGAACTTCAACCACGGCCCCTACCAGGTGAGCTTCTTCCTGTCCCACCTGAGGCGCTACGTGGAGGAGGGCGGCGGCTTCCTCATGCTGGGAGGGGATCTGAGCTTCGGCAGCGGCCGGTACGGCGGCACCGACCTGGAGGAGGTGCTGCCGGTGAAGCTGTCGGCGGGTGACGACCTGGTGGTCGAGGAGTTCCACCCGTTGCCCGCGCCGGCGGCCAGCGGGCACCCGGTGCTCCAGCTCGGGGCCGGCGAGGCGGGCGCCGCGGCGACCTGGGCGGCCCTGCCGCCGCTCGGCTCCTACAACCGGGCGCGCGCCCTGCAGCCCGGCGCGCGCAGCCTGCTGGTGCACCCTTTCGCCGGCGAGGGCGGGCTGGCCGCTCCGGTGCTGGCCATCCGCGAGGTCGGGCGGGGGCGCTCGGCGGCCCTGCTGACCGACGGCGTCTGGCGCTGGAACTTCTGGCAGGCCGGGCTGGGCGGCAGCCCGCGGGCCTACCACCGGCTGATGAACAACCTGTTGCGCTGGTTGATCCGCGATCCGGATCTGGAGGCCGCCGAGCTGCGCGCCGAGCGCAGCCGCTACAGCCCGGACGAGCCGGTGCGCCTGGAGCTACGCCACCCGGGCACCGCCGGCCAGGCCCGCCTGGAGCTCCAGGACGCCACCACGGGCCAGCCGCTCGAGCGCCGCGCGCTGGTCCTGGACGAGGCCGGCCGGGCCAGCGTGCTGCTGGAACGCCTGGCCCCGGGCGCCTACCAGGCCCGGCTGGTGATCGAGGACGGGGGCGCGCCCGTGGCGCTGGCGGAGGAGTCCTTCGTGGTCGAGGGCGCCGGGCGCGAGGCGCGCCAGCCGCTGCCTCGGCCCGAGCTGCTGGCCAGGCTGGCGGAGGCCACGGGCGGCCGGGCCGGCCGGCTGCCCGAGGACGGCCTCTCGCTGGCGCCGCTGGACCCGCGCCTGCGCCACCGGGTGGAGGCCAGCGTCACCCGCCCGCTGCTCGGGCGCGCCTGGCTGGTGTGCGGGCTCGTCCTGCTGCTGGCAGCCGAGTGGTGGCTGCGGCGGCGTTGGGGGTTCCCATGAGATCGGGGCTGCTGGCCCTGGCCGTCCTGTGCGGCCCAGCGCTCGGCGGTGCGGCGGCCGCGGGCGAGTCCTGCCCGGCGCTGCTGGGCGAGGCCGGCGAGCCCTCCGATCTCGACGGCTGCGCGCTGGAGGAGCTCGTGACCCGCGCCGATCTGCGCAGCCACCTGAGCGCGTGCGTGCGGCGGGCGCTCGAGGTGGACCTGCCGCCGCCCGCGCGGCTCGAGTTCCGCCTGGCGCTCCACCCGGGCGGCGGGGCCGAGCGCCTGGAGCTGGTCGGGGGCGGCGGGGCCGGCCTGCTGGGGCGCTGCACCCTACGGGTGCTCGGGACGCGCTTCGTCGGCGGGCGCGACGGGCGCCCGGCCCTGATCGAGGGCTGGCTGCGGCTCGCGCCCGGCGAGCCTGCGCGCTTCTCCTTCGGGCTGGCCGCGGCGGCCCGCGCGGCCCGACCGCAGCCCGCCCCGCTGCCCGGCGCCTTCCGCGACAGCCCCGGAGGCCCCGTGAGCGTGTGCTCCCTGGGCGGGCGGCGTCTCGTGGTGCGGCTGGGCGGGGGCGGGGAGGCCGAGCCCGCCGCGGAGGCCGGGCCCGTCGACCCGCGGGTGGCGGCCTGCCTGGCGGAGGCCCCGTCCGCGAAGCCGCCCAGGGGCCGCCCCGCGCCGAAGCCCGTGCGCCCCGAGGTCTGCCTGGAGGAGCTCCTGCGCGCACCCCGGCTCGAGCTGCGAGCGGCCGCGGCCGAGGAGCTGGCCCGCCGGCGAAGCTGGCGCTCCCGGCGCGCCATCGAGCGCAGCCTGCTCGCCAGCCTGCAGCCGCCCGGGGCGCCGGGCGCCGGGGCGGAGCGCGCCACACCGGCCGCGCAGGCGGAGCCAGCCCGGCCGCTCGCGGCCCCGGCCGACGAACGTGCCGCCCTGGCCGCGCTGCGCCTGCTCGAGTCCGCGCTGGCGCTCTACCGGCAGCCCGAGCCGGAGGTGCTCGAGGCGCTGGCCGCCCACCCCTCGGCCGCGGTGCGCGGCCGCCTGCTGGCGGGCGCCCTGGAGCGCTGGCGCGGCGAGGCCGGGGGGGCGCTGCGCTCCCTCAGCCGCGCCCCTGAGCCGCTGCTGCGCGCCCGCGCCCAGCAGCTCGGCTGTCTGCGGGGCGAGCCGCAGAGCCTGCACGCCTTCCGCGAGGATCTGTCCCACCCGGAGCCCGCCGTGCGGGCCCAGGCGGTGCTCCTGGCCCGGGCCTGCGCCCGGAGATCGGCGCCCGAGGTGCTCTCCGCCGCGGCCCGCGAACCCGCGGGCCCGGTGGCGCTGCTGCTCCTGCAGGCCGCGCCGATGGAGGCCGAGGCCGAGGCCGAGGTGCGGCGCCTGGCGCCGGCGGCGCTGTCCGCCACCTGCCCAGCGACCCGTTTCCTGGCGGCGCACCTGCTGGCCCGGCTGGCGGCGCCGCCCCGCGAGCCGGTCCTGGCCGCGCTCGAGCGCGAGCGCGATCCCGTCCTGCGGCAGGGCCTGGAGGCCCTGCTGCGCGAGCCCGCCGGGCGCCCGCCCGCGCCCACCGCCCAGGTGTGGCTGCAGGACGGGTCGGACGCCGATCCGTCCGGCGCCAGGGCCCTTCCCTCCGAGGGGCATTTCGAGTAGAACAACCGGCGGAGACGAAGCATGCGCTCGGTGTACCTCAGGCTCTCTGTCCACGACGGCTGCGATCTGCGCTGCCTGTACTGCCGCCCGGAGCGCGACCGCAGCCTGGAGGACCCCTCCCCGGAGCTCGCGGTCGGCGAGCTGGTGGGCCTGGTCGAGGCCCTCGACCGGGTGGTGCCGGTGCGCAAGCTTCGCCTGACGGGCGGCGAGCCGTTGCTGCGGCCCGACCTCCTGGAGATCGTCGGGCGCCTGCACTCCGCCGTGCCCCGGGCCGAGCTGGCCCTGACCACCAACGGCGGCCACCTGGCGCGCATGGCCGCGCCGCTGCGCGCGGCCGGCCTGTCGCGGGTGAACGTGAGCCTGGATACCCTCGACCCGGAGGCCTACCGGCGCCTCACCCGTGGCGGCGGGCTAGGGCGGGTGCTCGAGGGGCTGGAGGTCGCGGCCGCGGCCGGCTTCGCGCGGCTGAAGCTGAACACAGTGCTGCTGCGCTCCCTGCACGCGCAGGGCGGCATGCTGCCCGCCATCGTGCGGCTGGCCGTCCGGCTGGGGGCCGAGGCCCGGTTCCTGGAGCTGATGCCCATCAGCGTGGCGGCCGGCCTGCAGCGGACGGAGTTCCTGTCGGTCGAGGAGTCCGCGGGCACCCTGGCGGCCGCCTTCGAGGACCTCGGCTGGCTGCCGCAGGAGAGTGGCACCGCCCGGCGGCGCGCCTATCGGGTGGACGGGGCGGAGCGCGTGGTGGGCTTCATCCCCTCGGTGAGCGAGCCCTTCTGTGGCTCCTGCGACCGGCTGCGCCTGACCTGCCGCGGACAGCTCCTGCCCTGCCTGCGGAGCGAGGACGGGCTCGAGCTGGCCGGACCGCTGCGCGCCGGGCAGGCGGACGAGCTGACGCGCCGCATCCGCAGGGTGCTCGAGTCCAAGTGCCCGCCCGAGGCCCTGTGGCCTGGGCGGCAGATGTCGCGCATCGGGGGCTAGGGCATGGCGAAGCTGACCCACCTGGACCGGAGCGGTCGGGCACGCATGGTGGACGTGGGCGCGAAGGCGGTCAGCGCCCGGCGGGCGGTGGCCGAGGCGCGGGTCCGCACCCGGCCCGAGGTGATCCGGCTCATCGCCGAGGGAGGCGTGCCCAAGGGCGACGTGCTGGCGGTCGCGCGGCTGGCCGGCATCCAGGCCGCCAAGCGCACGCACGAGCTGATCCCGCTGTGCCACCCGCTGCTGCTCGATCAGGTGTCGGTGGAGCTCGCGCTCGAGCAGGCCGCCGTGCACGTGCGGGCCGAGGTGCGCTGCACCGGCCGCACGGGGGTCGAGATGGAGGCCCTGGTGGCCGCGTCCCTGGCCGCGCTCACGGTGTACGACATGTGCAAGGCGGTCGACCGCGGCATGACCGTCGAGGACGTGCGCCTGCTGGAGAAGAGCGGCGGTCGCAGCGGGCGGTACCTGCGGAAGGGGACGCGATGAGCGGTCGGCTGGTGGCGGTGTGCCTGAGCGCCCGCAAGGGCGAGCAGAAGCAGGCGGTGGCCGCGGCGCGGGCCGTGGTCGGGCTGGGGCTCGAGGGCGACGCGCACGCCCAGGGTGGCGACCGCCAGGTCAGCCTGCTGGACGAGGCCAGCATCGACGGCATGCGCGCGGAGGGCGTGGCCCTGGCCTCCGGCGCCTTCGGCGAGAACCTGGTGGTGCAGGGCCTCGACCTGGCCGGGCTGGCGATCGGCGCGCGGCTGCGGGTGGGGGCCACGGCGGAGCTCGAGCTCACCCGGCGCGGCAAGGAGTGCCACGCCCCCTGCGCCATCTACCGCCAGGTGGGCCGCTGCATCATGCCGACGGAGGGGCTGTTCGCCCGGGTGGTGCGCGCGGGCGAGCTGCGCCCGGGCGACGAGGTGGTGGCGGTCTGATCGGCGTCCGACACGTCGGACAGGTCAGACCTGTCCGACCGGGAACGCGCCCGTCTCGTAGAAGCCCGCCAGCAGGCGATCCTTCTCCCGGAAACGCTCCATCAACCAGGCGGCGAGCTCGTCCTCGCCCTCGGGCAGCTCGGCGATGGGGTAGCGCCGCGTGTGCAGGTTGGCCTCGGTGGCGAAGCCCTGGATGTACTGCCACAGGCTGGGCACGCCCTGCTCGTAGCCGATGGTGATGTCGTAGACCGCGTCTACGTGCTCGCGCAGCCCCTGCACCGTGGCGGTGAAGCCCTTGGTGCGCGGGACCAGCACGTGCTCGAGCACCGGCAGGCCGCGCTCGCGGGCGAAGGCCTGGCTCTCCTCGATCCGATCGGGGCGGATGCGGTGGCCCTCGACGAACAGGAGCACCCACACCGGCACCTTGTCGCGGCGGATGCCCGCGAAGGTGCGTTCGATGGACGCCCGGTCCGCGTTCCAGTCGCGCTTGACCATGAAGGCGCCCATCATCCACAGGCCCCAGCCCACGCCCGGGACCCACTTGAGCACGTCCTTGACGAACCAGCGCATGTCGCCCAGGCGGCCCTTGCTGCGGGCGAACTGCATCATGAAGGTGATGTCGGCCATCTGCTGGTGGTTGATCACCACCAGGGCGCTCTCGCCCTCGGGGATGGGATCGCCGCTCAGCACCAGGTGGGTGCCGTGCAGCCGCTCAGCCAGCTCCACGCACCAGCCCCACCAGGAGTCGGCGGCCTGGCGGTTGAAGGCGCGGAAGGCCCGGCGCGACAGCGGCCTCACCGCCAGGCTGGCCAGCTGGGCGGTGTTGATGAGCAGCAGGCTCGAGCTCAGCGCGCTCGCGGCCGGGATGGCCTTGGACAGGGCCTTCAGCCGGCGCTTGAGGCCGGGAGGATCTTTGAGCGGCGGCTTGGGCATGCGGGCTCCTTCCTGACGTCTGCGGGAGGTGTGGAACATTACTCGATCAGGACCCGACGCTCAAGGCCGGCCCGCGCAGCGCGGCTTGTCGCTCGGGGGAGGGGAGGCTAGTATCGACCGAGGCTCCGGGTGCCGGGGCCGTGGAGGCGAGCATGCGCGCGGCGATCTCGTGCGGGTGGCTGGTGGCGGGCCTGACGCTGGCGGTGTCCGCCGCTGCCGGGGATTTCGGCTACCTGAACTCGCGCGGGGAGCAGGTGCGCCTGCGGCCCGTCCTGGACGCGGTGGCCGTGCGCCTCGAGCCTGGCGCCGAGGCCACGCTGCGCGCCAGGGCGGCCGAGCTGGGCCTCGACGCGCGCGCCCCGTGGCGTCTCCTGAGCGCCGGGCTGTGGTCCCTGCCGCTCGCCCCGTGGGCCGTGGGGCGGGCCGGCGAGGTGGGCGCCGAGCTGCGCCGGCAGGGGCTGAGCGCGGGGGACGGCCTGCTGTTCGAGTTGCCCGGCGCGGGCGGGCGCTTCTCCCTGGACCGCGGGGTCATCCTGCGCCTGCGCGCGCCCGGGCCGGCGCTGGCGCGGTCCCTGGCCGCGGCCGGGGGGTTCGAGGGTCTGGAGCCCCTGGACGACGGGGGGCAGACGTTCCTGCTGCGGGCCCGCGACGCGCGGGCGGCCCTGGCCGGGGCCCGGCGGCTCGCCGCGCGGGCGGAGGTGGCCTGGGCCCTGCCGGACTTCGGCGTGCCGATCCAGCTCCACCGCCTGCCCACCGACCCCTGGTACGGCCAGCAGTGGTACCAGGGCATGTCGGGCGGGGGCATCCGGGCCGAGGCGGCCTGGGACGTGACGCTCGGCGACCCGCAGGTGGTGGTGGCGGTGGTCGACACGGGCGTGGAGATCACCCACCCGGACTTCGAGCCCGGCCACCTGCTGACCGGGTACAACGCGGTCACCCAGCAGGACGATCCCAGCCCGCTGGCGACCGCCATGGACGCCCACGGCACGGCCTGCAGCGGGGTGATCGCCGCCCGGCACGACAACGCCGAGGGGCTGGCCGGCATCTGCCCGGACTGCAGCCTGCTGCCCATCAAGATGATGGACGGCATGGCCGACCAGAGCCAGCTCTCGACGGGCTACCGCGCCCTGACCACGGCCACCGCGCGCGGCGCCTGGGTGCTGTCCAACTCCTGGGGCGTCGACGAGGCCTACACCAGCCAGATCGACATGCAGCCCTACTACCAGGCGGTGCGGGACGCGGTGCAGGGCGGCCGGGGCGGGCTGGGCGCGGTGGTGCTGTTCGCCTCCGGCAACGGGGAGTCGGACTGGATGGGCAACGTGCAGGGCACCCAGATCGGCGCCCACGAGCTGCAGGCCATGCCCGAGGTGATGGCCGTGGGCGGCACCTGGACCGACGACCGGGTGGTGGTGTACTCCGACTACGGCCCCAGCCTGAGCGTGGTGGCGCCCACCGGCACCACCGACTACAACCAGGCGGGCATCTTCACCACCGACACCCTGGGCGAGAGCGGCTTCTCGCGCCACGGGCGGCTGTACATGCCCGGCCTGTGGGGCGAGGACGCGGACGCGGGCTTCGCCGAGCCGGACCCGACCGGCAACTACTCCTCCCACTTCAACGGCACCTCGGCCGCCTGCCCGATCGCCGCCGGGGTGGTGGGCCTGGTCTTCTCCGCCAACCCCGGGCTGACCGGCGCCCAGGCCCGCTGGATCGTCGAGCAGACCGCCGACAAGGTGGGCGGCGTGGCCTACGACGCCCTCGGGCACGACGACCACTACGGCTTCGGCCGGGTCCACGCCGGCCGCGCGGTGCGCGTGGCCGCGCTCGGCCTGGAGCTCGACGACGGCGCCGCCTGCGTCGAGGACATCAACTGCGCCCGCGGTCAGTGCATCCGGGTGGACGCCGGGGCCGAGCAGGGCGTGTGCGCCGTGCCCTGCCTGGGGCCGGCCGACTGCCTGCCGGGCCAGGAGTGCGCGCCGCTCGGCGCCGGCAGGACGAGCGTGTGCCAGGACGCCTGCGCGTCCCACGCCGACTGCCCCGGGGGCGCGATCTGTCAGGACGCGCGCTGCCAGGTGGTGGACTGCGCCCAGGGCGGCGTGTGCCCGGCCGGCACGGCCTGCCCGACCAAGGGCGTCGCCCGGCCGTGCGCGCCGAGCTGCGCGGACGACGCGGCCTGCCAGGCGCCGGCCCTGTGCGTGCCCGAGGTGGGCGGCGGCCTGTGCGAGACGCTCACCTGCCAGACGGCCCTGGAGTGCCCGGCCGACGCCCTGTGCGCCGCCGGGGTGTGCCAGCGCATCCCGCCCGCCGAGGGCGGCGACGAGGGCTGCGGCTGCGGCGCTTCCGGCGCGCCAGGGGGGCTGCTGCTGCTCGCCCTGGCCGGCCTGGCCCTGCGGCGGAGGAGGTAGCCATGCGGCGGCGCGACTTCCTGGCGCTCGGGGCCGGGCTGTGCGCGTGCAGCGCGCTGCGCCCGGGCTCGACGCGGGCCGCGGGCGACGGGGGGGCGGCGGAGCGGCGGTTCTGGCGCGAGGCGGCCCACTACGAGAAGCTGCCCGACAAGGGCGTGCGCTGCGGGATGTGCCCCAAGGCCTGCGAGGTGGGGGACGGCGAGGACGGCTGGTGCGGCACGCGGCGGAACGTGGACGGCGTGTACCACACCCGGGTGTACGGCCGCCTGGTGTCCCTGGCCAACGACCCGATCGAGAAGAAACCGCTCTACCACTACCTGCCCGGCAGCACCTCGTTCTCCATCGCCACGGTCGGCTGCAACTTCGCCTGCCAGTTCTGCCAGAACTGGCAGATCTCGCAGGCCCGCCCCGAGGAGCTGCCCGCGCCCGACGGCTACGTGCGGCCCGAGGACGTGGTGATGGCGGCCGCCGCGCGGGGCTCGCGCACCATCGCCTTCACCTACAACGAGCCGCTGATGCAGTTCGAGTACATGCGCGAGGTGGCCCGCCTGGCGCGCGCGGCCGGGCTGCGCGGGGTGATGATCTCGAACGGGCACAGCCAGGCGGCGCCCATGCGGGAGCTGCTGCTGACCCTCGGCGCCGTGAAGGTGGACTTCAAGGCCTACAGCGACGACTTCTACCAGCGCATCTGCCAGGGCCGGCTGCAGCCGGTGCTGGACACCATGAAGCGGGTGCGCCAGGCAGGCGTGTGGCTGGAGATGGTGCAGCTCACCATCCCCACGCTCAACGACTCCCCCGAGCAGGTCAAGGCGCTGTGCGGCTGGGTGCTGGACAACCTCGGGCCGGACGTGCCCCTGCACTTCACCCGCTTCCACCCCCTGTACAAGCTGAAGAACCTGCCGCCCACCCCGCCCAGCACGCTCAGGCGCTGCCGCGAGCTGGCGCGCGCGGCCGGCCTCCGCTACCCCTACGTGGGCAACGTGCCCGGGGACGAGTACGAGAACACCTACTGCCACGCCTGCGGCCAGCTGCTCATCCAGCGCGCGGGGTTCCTGATCGAGAAGAACGACCTCGCGGACGGCAGGTGCCCGCGCTGCCAGGCCGCCATCCCCGGGGTGTGGGCGCTGTGAGCGGGCCGGCTCACTCCTGGGTGTAGATGACCCCGGAGGCCCAGGCCTCCAGGCGGTAGGGCTCGATCTGCTGGGACGGCAACAGGTAGACCCTGGCCTCGCCCTGCTGGCCGGGCGCTAGCGGCGACGGCTCGATGAAGCCCAGGTGCGAGGCGCGCAGCTTGCCGGCCCCGTCGAACATCCCCGCGGTGACCCGGACGTGCTCCACCGGCTCGGTGTCGGTGTTGCGCACCCGCACGCGCACGACCAGGCTGCTGCCCAGGCGCTGCGGGTCGGCCTGGGTGTCCACCACCTCCAGGCTGGCCCGGCGCCGGTAGGCGGTGAAGGGCTCGCGGGCGGTGACCTGCGCCTCGTGCCGGGCCCAGCGCTCGGGGTAGGGCTTGAGCAGCACCGTGACGGGCGAGCGCTCGTCCGGCAGCAGGAGGTCGTGGGCCGCGTAGCCGTGGGCGCGTTCCACGAGCTGGCCGCCCGCGTCGTAGAAGGCGAGGTCCACCCGCGGCTTGTCCACCGTGAAGTCGCATGGGTTCTTCACGAATCCGTAGGCCCAGCCGTTCCTGGTGAGCGTGCGCTCCACCGACACGTCCTCGAACAGCGCCGCGCAGGTGCGCGGGCCTCCGCGCTCGGCCACCGAGGGCGCCTCGGCCGGGGTGTCCGACCCGGGCTCGAGCGGCGCGCCGGGCCGGCCGCGGCCCTGCTCGACGCCGGCCGGCAGGCCGTCGGCCCGCTCCCCGCCGGCCAGGCCGCGACCCTGCTCCAGCCCGGACGGCAGCTCCCGGCCTCGCTCCGGCGGGCCGGCGTCGGCGGCCTCCGCGACCGGTGGAGGCGGCGCCACCGCGATCGTCTCGTCCCGCTCGGAGCGCGCCAGCAGCAACACCGCGGCCAGCACCCCCGCCAGGACCCCGAGTCCGGCCAGGGCCAGCGCCAGGGCGGGGCCCTTGCGCGGGCGGGCGGCGCGCTGCAGCTCGACCAGGAAGGCCTCCACGCTGGCCGGGCGGGCGGCAGGGTCCTTGGACAGGGCCTTGTTCACCACCGTGCGGAGCTGGGGCGCCACCCGCCAGGCCGCGCCCTGACGCGGGCTCTGCCCGGTCAGCATGCAGTACAGCGTGGCCGCCAGCCCGTAGACGTCCGAGCGCGGGTCGGGCCGGCCGCCGGCCAGCAGCTCCGGGGCCAGGTAGTCCTCGTCGGCCAGCTCGCGCGAGAGCTCGTCCTGCAGCACCAGCCCCGCGTGGCCGAAGTCCGAGAGCAGCGGCGCGCCGTCCGCGCCGAGCAGCACGTTGGTGGGCTTCACGTCGCCGTGCACCACGCCGGCCAGGTGGGCGGTGGACAGCGCGGCGCCGATGCGGGCGAGCAGCTCGACCGCCTCGCGGATGGGCAGGGGCCCCTGGCGCTCCAGGCGTTCCCCCAGGCTGCCGCCCGGCGCCAGCTCCATGGCCAGCGCCAGGGAGCCGTCGGGCTCGGTCCAGCTCGCCAGCGGCGCCAGGAGCCCGGGCTGGCGGAGCGCGGCCACCGCCTGGCGCGTGCGCAGCAGCTCGTCCAGCGCCAGGCCGGGACGGCAGAGCTGGGTGTGGAAGCGCTTGACCGCCACGGCCCGCCCGCCGGGCTCGGTGGCCCGGAAGACCTTGCCGGTCTGTCCCTGGCCGAGCTCCTCGTGGAGCTTGAACTCGGTCTCGCTCATCGTCCGCCTCCAGCCGCGGCCCCGGGCCGCGGCTCACCCGGGTGTACCACCAAGCACCAGCCGGCCACAACCAGGATGGACAGCGCCAGCAGCGCCCCGGTCGCGTCGCGGCCGAGGGCCGGCAGCCAGACCAGCCCCGTGCACGCCGCGCCCAGCGCCGCCCCGAGGTGGTCGAGCGCGTCCAGCCGGCCGGCCGCGGCGCCCAGCGGCTGACCGGCCCGCATGGCCAGGGCGCTGGCCAGCGGGAAGCTCAGCCCGGTGGCCGCCCCGGCGGCCAGGCACAGCAGCAGCACCCAGGCCTGGATGGCCGCCAGCGGCCAGGCCGCCAGCCAGGGGCCCAGCAGCCAGGGCAGCAGGCCGGCCCCGGCGGCCGCACCGAGCAGCGTGAGCCCGAGCGCGCGCGCGCCCGGCGGGTCCGCGGGGCGGCGGGCGAGGGCGCGCTGCACCGCCAGCCCCCCCAGCACCAGCCCCAGCATGAAGGCGGCCACCAGGAGCCCCAGCTCCTGGTACAGGCTGCCGGCCAGCGACTGGTAGGCGAAGCTCAGGCCGAGCTCGAGCGAGATGCCCAGCCCGCCGACCGCGGTCACCGCGACCGCCGCCAGCGCGCGCGCGCCCCGGCCGGGCGGTCCAGCCGGCCGGCCGAGCAGCGCGAGCGGCAACAGCAGCGCCAGCACCAGGCCCAGCCCCCAGGCCCAGGCCGGCACGCCCGCCAGCCCGCGCAGGGCCACGGCGGCCGGATCGCCCTCGCGCCGGCTCCAGCGCACCAGCGTCTGCAGGTAGCTGACCGGGCGGGCGTCCGTGTTGTGGGGGGCCTCGCGCCGGGCGAGCTGGCGCGCGAGGTCGTCGACCTCGTCCCGCTGCACGAGCTGGCTGAACCAGCCGGGGTGGAAGGCCGGGTCGGCCACCCCGCGCGCGCGGAAGCGCTCGGCCAGCGCCACGGGCTCGCCCAGCAGCGCGCCGGCGTCGTCGCTGGCGAACAGCAGGCTCTCGTCCCCGGGCAGCACCAGCACGTGCGCGAAGGTGTGCGCCAGGCCGCGCTCGAGCGTGCGCACGGCCTGGGCGGTGTCCTCGTCCAGCAGCCCCACCTGGGAGCCGAGGCGGGTCGCCAGCACGCCGCCCGGGGCGAGGCGCGCCCGGGCCAGGGCGAAGAACTCCAGCGTGTAGAAGCGATTGGCCGCGGCCGTGGTGGGCTCCGGGGCGTCGGAGAAGATCACGTCCCAGCGCTCCGAGCTGGCCTGCAGGAAGCGCCGGCCGTCGGTGGCGTGCAGGCCCACCCGTGCGTCCCGGCGCGCGGCCCGCTCCTCCTCGTCCAGGTAGGGCTCGACCAGCTCGGCCACGCCGGGGTCCAGGCTGACCAGGTCGAGGCGCTCGAGCTGGTGCCGCAGCGCCGGGGCGATCAGGCCCAGCGGCGCCTCGGCCAGGAACAGGGCCCGCCGCGGGGCGGGGTGCTGGGTGAGCACCAGGTGCGTGCGTGTGCGGGCCCGCGCGGCATCGGGGAAGGAGACCAGCACCTTGCCGTCGGCGAACAGGTCGTACTGCCCGCCGGCCTCGGCCAGGTCGAGGTGCTGGTAGGGCGTGTCGGCGCTGGCGAGCAGCCTCCCGCCGGTCCCCAGATCGGCGAAACGCCGCTCCGCCGAGGACCCGTCCCAGGCGCGCAGGCCGCCCGCCGCGCCCAGGCCCGTGAGCCCGATCAGGCAGCCCAGCGCCAGCCAGGAGAGCCGCGGGCGCGGACGCCAGGGCCGTCCGGCCAGCGCCAGGCCGAGGAGCAGGGGCAGACCCAGCAGCCCCATGGCCTCGAAGGGCGGCAGGCGCGCGGCGGCCAGCCCGACCGGCAGCACGGCCCCGGCCACGGCGCCCAGGGACTCCAGCACGTACACCCGGCCGATGGCCCGGGCATCCCCCGGGTCCGCCGCCGCGGCCCGGCAGGCGAGCGGGAAGCTCAGGCCCACCAGGGCCGAGAAGGGGGTGACCAGCAGCAGCACCGCCGCGCCCAGCTCGCCCAGGCCGGGCAGCTCGCCCGGCGGCACCCCCAGCAGGCCGCGCCAGGCGCGGGCCAGCACGCTCAGGCCGAGCAGCGCCCAGGGCAGGGCCGCGCCCAGGGCCGTGAGCCCGGCCAGCGCGGCGCGGGCGTCCAGGCGGGACGCCAGGCGACCGCCCAGGGCGGCCCCCAGCGCGATGCCCGTGAACCAGGCGCCGAACACCACGCCGATGGCGAGCTCGTGGCCGCTGAAGACCGCCAGCAGCTCGCGCAGCAGCAGCACCTGGCCGCCCGTGGCCAGGCAGCCCAGGCCCGCCAGGGCCGGCCCCACGGACCGGTCCCACCCCGCCCCGCTGCCGCGCTCGCTCGCCACGGCCTCACTTCTTCTTCTGCAGGATGGACCGGATGAGCTCGTAGGTCTTGCCGGGATCGAACTTGGCGGGATCGCCGCCGCCGCCCTGGGCGAAGTCGGGCCGGCCGCCGCCCTTGCCGCCCACCTCCTTGAAGAAGGCCTTGAGGACCTCTCCGGCCGGCAGGGCGCCCGCGGTGGCGGCGCTGGCGGTGGTCACCGCGATGAGCTTGCCGTCCTGCTCGGAGGCCACCATCACGAAGTCGTACTTCGGCTCCTGGTCGCGCAGCTTCTCGGCGACCTCGCGCAGCGCCGCCATGGGGACGCCGACGCGGTGGGTGACCAGGATCCGCTTGCCCTCCAGGACCTGGCCCTGCTCGGAGCTGGAGGTGGACTCGCCCCGGGTGGCCAGCTCGGTCTTGAGCCGCTCGAGCTCCTTGGCCAGCTTGCGCTCGCGCTCGACCAGGGCCTCCAGGCGCTCGGCCACCTGGGCCGGGCTGCAGCGCAGGTGGGCCGCGGCGCGCTGCAGCGCCTCCTCCGCCTGCTGGGCGCGCTCCAGCGCGCCCGGTCCGGTCAGCGCCTCGATGCGCCGCACGCCGGCCTGCACCCCGCCCTCGGACACGATCTGGAACAGGCCCACGTCCCCGGTGCGCGCGGCGTGGGTGCCGCCGCACAGCTCCAGGCTGGCCGGGCCCATGCGCACCATGCGCACGCGCTCGCCGTACTTCTCCCCGAACAGCATGGTGGCGCCGGCCTGGCGGGCCTGGTCGAGGTCGGTCTCGCGCACCTCGATGGGCAGGTTCTCGCGCACCAGGGCGTTGACCCGGCCCTCCACCACGCGCAGCTCCTCGCGCGAGACGGGCGAGAAGTGGGAGAAGTCGAAGCGCAGGCGCTCGGGCGACACCAGCGAGCCCTTCTGGTTCACGTGGGCGCCGAGCACGGCCCGCAGGGCGGCCTGCAGCAGGTGGGTGGCGGAGTGGTTCAGGCGGATGCGCTGGCGGCGCTCGCCGTCCACCCGCAGCTCGACGCGCTGCCCCGGGCGCAGGCTGCCCTGCTCGACGCGCAGGCTGTGGACGAGCAGCGCGCCCAGGGGCCGCTGGGTGTCGAGCACCGCCGCCCGCAGGCCGTCCGGGCCGGAGAGCGCGCCCTGGTCGCCCACCTGGCCGCCGGTCTCGCCGTAGAAGGGGCTGGGGGAGATCAGCGCCTCGACCGTCTGGCCGGCCTCCGCCCGCGCGAGCGGCCGGCGGCCGCTCACCCGCGCCTGGCCCTTGTCGTCCACGAGGGTGTCGAAGGCGAGCAGCGCCAGCACCTGGCCCTCGCCCTCCAGCGCCTCGTGCCCGGTGAACTGCGAGGGGCCGTGCTCGGCCAGCAGCGCCTTGAACACGTCGTCCACGCCCTCCAGGCCCAGCCCGCCCGCGCTCACCTCCTGGTGCCTGACCCACTCGGCCTGGTAGCCGGCCTCGTCCACGCCCAGGCCCTGCTCCCGGGCGATGAGCGCGGTGAGGTCGGGCGGGAAGCCGTCGCGGGTCTGCAGGTCGAAGACCAGCTTGCCTGGCAGGCTGCGCTCGCCGGCGGCCTTGCGGGCCTCGATCTCCCTGGCCAGCAGGCGCATGCCCTGGCCCAGCGTGCGGCGGAAGGTCTCCTCCTCCTGGATGGTGGCCTTCTCGATCAGCGCGCGCTGGTCGCGCAGCTCCGGGTAGGCCTCGCCCATCTGCTCCACCACGGCCTGGCAGACCTGGTGCAGGAAGGGCTGCTCGACCCCCAGCTTGGAGCCGTGCCGCACGGCCCGGCGCATGATGCGGCGGAGCACGTAGCCGCGGCCCTCGTTGGAGGGCTGCACCCCGTCGGCCATCAGGAAGGCGGTCGCCCGGGCGTGGTCGGCCACCACCCGGAGCGACACGTCCGTGTCCGCGTCCTGGCCGTAGGTCGTGCCGGCGATGCCGGCCATGCGCTCGAGCAGCGGGCGGAAGAGGTCGCAGTCGAAGTTCGAGGTCTTGCCCTGCACCAGCGTGGTCAGGCGCTCGAGCCCCATGCCGGTGTCGATGGAGGGCGCCGGCAGGGGGGTCAGCTTGCCCGCGGCGTCCCGCTCGAACTGCATGAACACGAGGTTCCACACCTCGATGTAGCGATCGCAGTCGCAGGCCACCTGCTTGCAGCCGCCGGGCTCGTGGCAGGGCAGCTCGTCGCTGACGTGGTAGTGGATCTCCGAGCACGGGCCGCAGGGGCCGGTCTCGCCCATGGCCCAGAAGTTGTCCTTCTTGCCGAGGCGCAGGATGCGCTCGGGCCGCACGCCCGCCTCGCTCTGCCACAGCCGGGCGGCCTCCTCGTCGGCCGGGATGCCCTCCCCGGGGTCGCCGGCGAACACCGTGACCCACATGCGCCCGGGATCCAGGCCGACCACGTCCACCAGGAAGCGCCAGGCCAGGCGCACGGCGTCCTTCTTGAAGTAGTCGCCGAAGGAGAAGTTGCCCAGCATCTCGAAGAAGGTGTGGTGCCGGGCGGTGTAGCCCACGTTCTCGAGATCGTTGTGCTTGCCGCCGGCGCGCACGCACTTCTGGCTCGAGGCGGCGCGCTTGAAGTCGCGGCTCTCCTTGCCGGTGAACACGTCCTTGAACTGCACCATGCCGGCGTTGGTGAACAGCAGGGTCGGGTCGTTGGGCGGCACGAGCGGGTAGCTCTTGCACACCCGGTGGCCGTTGTCGGCGAAGTACTTGAGGAACTCGTTGCGGAGCGCGGCTCCGGTCCACGTCCTGGGCTGCTTCGGCATGTGCTCGACCCCTTGGGCAGAGATTCTGGCCCGCGCGCCCCGGCGCACCGGAGCGGGCCGAAAACTAGCATCTGCTCCGCCGGGGTGTCAAACCGCCCGCCGGCCTCCGTCCCCGCGCGCGGCGTGACCGGAAATTCCGGTCACGTGACCGGAATCCGGACACGCCCGCGGCCGGGCCGCGCGGAGCAAGCGCTGGACATTCGTCGGGTTGCGGATCCGGCCGTCGTTGGCGCGCAGGTTGCTAGGTACGCGGGCGTCGGGGCGATGGGGAACGCGAACCAGGAGGAGGTCCGGACATGTCGAACCGGTGGAAGCGGCGCAAGGCGAGGCTGGCGGGGCGGTCGCTGGGTTGGGGCGAGTCGGAGGAGCGGCTGACGGTGACCACGGCCGCCGGGAGGTTCAGCGGCCAGCCGGCCGGGGAGCGGGGCTGGATGAAGCTCGAGGGCTTCCGCCCGGCCCCGGGGACGGCCTGCGGACCGGCCGGGCCCATGCTGGCGAGCGCCTGCTGCCCGGAGACCGGTGAGAAGTTCGTGAAGCCGCTGACCGGGCGGTACCGCGACCTGCCCGAGGGGGAGCTCCGCAAGCGCCGGGACGAGCTGGTCTCGTTCCTCAACCGGCTGGGGATTTGCTGGGTCGCGGAGGACGCCGGCCCGCTCTGGATGCTGGTCGAGCACCTCGAGGCCATCGTGGAGTTCGAGGTGGAGCCGCCCTGCGGCTGTTCTCATCCGGGCGCGGCCGCCTGCTGAGCGCCGAGCGCCCGCACGGCCTGGCCGCAGTTCGAGCCGATGCGGTCCTCGCGCCCGTCGCCCACGCTGCAGATCACCTCGAAGCCGGCGGCCTGCAGGCGCGCCAGGGCCGGCGCCAGGCTCTCCGCGGCGGGGCCGCGCAGCGTGGTCTCGAGCCCCGCCTGCCGGCCGCGGGCGGTGGGGTTGATCGGCGTGAGCTTGAGGAGGAAGTGCTGGGGAGGAAAGTGGGCCAGCAGCGCCTCGGGCTCGAAGGGCACCCCCCGGGCGAGGGCGAAGTTGAGCACCAGCTTGCGCTCCCCGGGCCGGTGGAAGCGCGCCCCGTAGGCCGCGATCTCCTCGAAGCTCCAGCAGGGCAGGGGGATGAGCCTGGCCCGCGCGGCCGGATCGGTGGACTGCAGCGAGAACTGGAGCTGGAAGCGGTCGGGGTACAGGCGCGCCTTGAGCTGGCGCAGCTCCTCGAACCACCCCTCCCGGCCCCGCGGGGCCACGCTGGCCACGCACGCCCACAGGCCCGGGGCCTGCAGCCTGCCGGGCAACGCCCGCAGGCACGCGAGCACGGCGGGGTTCAGGCTGGGCTCGCCCATGCGGGCGAAGTGGACCTTCAGCTTGCGGCATCTCCCGGCCATGCCCGGATGGCGGCCCAGCGCCCAATCCACCTGGGCCAGCAGCTCCTGCGTGTCCAGGTCGCCGTGGTAGCCGCCCCCGGCGTCGCAGGTGGGGCACCCGACCGGGCAGCCGAACTGGGTCGAGAGGTTCACGATCCACTTGTCCTCGCGGCCGAGCGGGGGCGTGAGCCCGTCCACCACCTCGACCACCGCCTCCGCCCGGCCGCCCAGGCGCAGCACGGCCACCTCGGCCACCGCCGGGTCCCCGCTCACCCCGAGCACCTCGGCCCGCACCGATCCCCGCGCGTTCATCTCGAGGCCTCCAGGAGGGCGCGGGCCGCGAGGGCCGCGCGCAGGCCGTCCGCCATGGCCAGGGCCGCGTAGCGCGCCTGGCCGCTCTGCACGTCGCCCGCCAGGAAGACACCCGGGGGGAGCGGATCGGGCCGCAGCTCGAGCCGCGGCTCCCGGCCGATGCACACGACCAGCCAGCCCGCCTCCCGTGTCCGGCCGTCCGAGCAGCCGAGCCGCCAGCCGGTCCCGTCCGGGGCCGGCTCGGCCCGCTGGACCTCCGTGCCCGGGCCGAGCCGCACGCCGGCCGCGCGGGCCTCGGCCACCAGGGCCGCGGGCGCGCGCGGGGCCGCGCCGCGCAGCAAGATCTCCACCGCGGCGCCCCGATCCCGGGCCCACAGGGCGGTGTCCAGGGCGGCCTCGCCGCCGCCCGCCACCACCACCCGGGAGCCCTCGAGGTCGGTGGGCAAGGCTCGGGCCTCGCGCACGAGTCGTCCGGGCAGGAGCCGTGCGGCCTCGGCGGCCCAGCCAGGGAGCGGCGCCGGCCGGGTCCCCGTGGCCAGGCAGATCGTCCTGGCGTCCAGGCGTGCGCCACCTTCCAGGCGGGCGCGGAACCCGCCTCCGGGGATGAGCTCGAGGGCCTCGACCCGGTCCCGCCTGAAGGGCGCAGCGCGCTGCTCGAGCTCGGTGGCCAGGCGCCGGGCCAACTCGGGTCCGGAGATCCCGCCCTGGCCCGGGAGGTTGTCCAGCCGCCGGGCGGTGCCGAGCAGGCCGCCGATGGGCTCGTCCCCCAGCAGCAACGCCGCGAGCCCGTCGCGGCTGGCCTGGAGCGCGCAGCTCACCCCGGCCGGTCCCGCGCCGACGATGAGCAGGTCGAGCATTCCCACGCACCTCCCCCCGCGGCCCGTGGGCCGGCGAGGTCGGTCAGGTGCGGTGGGGATGCCTCGTCCTGGGCTGGAGCGGATTGGACGAGCCTGACATCACCGCGGTGGACAGGTCCAGGATGCCGGCAGCGGCCTCGGCTGTCAACTCGGACTCAGGCGGAGGCGCTCTTCGTGCTCTGGCTCTCCTTCGCGCCCTTGGACTCCGCGGCGGGCTTGGACTCCTTGGATTCCTTGGTGTCCTTGCCCTCCTTGCCGTTGCCGCCTTCCTTGGAGTCCTTGCCGTCCTTCCCGTCCTTGCTCTCCTTCCGCGCACCCGGGCGGGTAGAGCGGGAGTAATCGGTCACGTACCAGCCCGAGCCCTTCAGGTGGAAGGCCGACTCGGACACCAGCTTGTGCAGCTTTCCCCCGCACTTCTCGCACTTCTTGAGGGGGGCGTCGTGAAAGCCCTGGATGGCCTCGGTCTGGTCGCCGCACCGGGTGCACTCGTACTCGTAGATGGGCATGACGCCGCAAACCTCCCGTCACGGCCGGAGGCAATATAGGTGCGCCCCCGGGCCCTGTCAAGCCCGCCACTCGCGCACAATGTTTAGGAAATCCAGAGCGTTGCGTGACCGCTGGCCTCGGGGCCGGGCTCACAGATCGTAGTAGAGCTCGATCTCCATGGGGTGGATGCGGGTCTGGACGGGCAGGACCTCCCGGCTCAGCTTGTAGTCCACCCAGGTGCGCACGAAGTCGGCCGGGAACACGTCGCCCGCCATGAGGAAATCGGAGTCCTGCTCCAGGGCCTGCAGGGCCGCCTCGAGGGTCGTGGGCAGCGAGCGGATGCGGTCGCGCACCTCGGGCGGGGCCTTGAACACGTTGATGTCGTAGGGCCCGAAGCCGGCCGCCGACGGATCGATCTTCTTGCGGATGCCGTCGATCCCCGCCATGAGCTGGGCCGCCATGGCCAGGTACGGGTTGCAGGTCGCGTCGGGCGGCCGGAACTCGAAGCGCTTCTCGGACGGGCTGCGCGCCTGCTTGGGGATGCGCACGGCGGCCGAGCGATTGGCCAGGCCGTAGAACATCTTGATGGGCGCCTCGAAGCCCGGCACCAGCCGCTTGAAGGAGTTGGTGCTCGGGCTGGCCAGCGCCAGCAGGGCCGGGCTGTGGGTCAGCACCCCGCCGATGTAGTGCAGCGCGGTCTGCGACAGGCCGGCGTAGCCGGCTGGATCCGAGAACAGGGGCTGGCCGGCGCGGAACAGCATCTGGTGGAAGTGCATGCCCGAGCCGGCCTCGTCGTTGAGCGGCTTGGGCATGAAGGTGGCCGTGCGCCCGGCCTTGTGGGCGGTCATGCGCACGATGTGCTTGACGGTCATGACCGCGTCCGCGGCCCGCAGCATGGGCAGGAACTCGATCTCGATCTCGCACTGGCCCGCGCCGCCCACCTCGTGGTGGTGGTACTTGACCGGGATGCCGGCGGCCTGCACGTGCTCCACCATCTGACCGCGGAGATCGTGCAGCGCGTCCAGCGGCTGGATCACGTGGTAGCCGCCCTGGTAGCGGATGCGGGTGCCCAGGTGGCGCTCCTGCTCCTCGCCGGTGTTCCAGTGCGCCTCGACGGTGTCCACCGTGTAGCCGCTGCGGTTGTTGGTGTTGGCCGAGGTGACGTGATCGAATACGTAGTACTCGAACTCGGGGCCCCACACGCTCTCGTCGGCGATGTCCAGCTCGCGCAGCTTCTGCTCGGCCCGGCAGGCCACGTGCCGCGGGTCGCGCGGGAAGGGCTCGAAGGAGCCCGCCTCGCGGATCCAGCAGATCATCGCCAGCGAGGGCAGGTCGCAGAACGGATCGAGCGCGGCGGTGGCCACGTCGGGCACCAGCACCATGTCGCCGCCCTCGACCGTCTTGAAGCCCGGGATGCTGGAGCTGTCGAAGGCCACCCCGTGGGTGAGCAGCGCCGGGCCGAGGGCGGCCGCCGGCACCGTGATCTGGTGCCAGGCCCCGACCATGTCGCAGTAGCGCAGCTCGAGCATCCGCACGCCGTGCTGGCTCACCAGGGACTGGAGCTTGTCGAAGTCCGTCGCGGCCATGCGAAGCCCTCCCACGTGGCTCTACTTGTTCATCTCCCGCAGGAACTCGTCCTTGGTGATCAGGCCCTTCTTGGCCATCACGCGCATGAGCGCCCAGAAGTACTTCTCCAGCTTGGCCAGGGTCTCGAGCTCCTGGGTCTGGACCTCGGACAGGTACTCCCGCATGGCCTCCTGGTCGGCCTCCTGGCCGGGCGCGGGCCGCACCTGGGAGACCTGCTGGGCGCGGCGGGCCTTGATCTGCTGGACGCGGTCGCCGACCTGCTCGGGCTCCGGCGCCGCGGGCTCGGGCGGCTTGGGCTGGCGCTTGGGGCCGGAGGACTCCCGCGTGGCGGTGTCCACCTCCTCGACCTCGCCCCCGGGCCGCACGAGCTGCATCTTCCCGCTCTCGCCCGCGCCCTTGTCGCGGAAGAAGCTGAGCGGCTTGATGACCGTGTTGGCGCCCCGGTAGTACTTGCGGATGGCGCTGGCGATGGCCGAGATGGTGGCCAGCACGGGCCGCACCTTGCAGCCGGTGGTGAACTCGATCTCGTCGATGATCGCCAGGTTCATCGGATCGGCCATGGCGATGGTCAGCACCGACTTGCCCTTGCCCTCCTCGTGGGCGATGGGGATGAGATCGTTGTTCTCGCAGGTGTTCAGCGGCATCATGCGCAGGGCGTTGGGATCGAAATCGACCTTGGCGAGGTCCACCACCGGCAGGCTCATCACCTCGCCCAGCACCTTGCACAGGATGCCCTCGGTCACGAAACCCTTGGCGACCAGGGCCACGCCCAGGCGGTGGCCCCACTGGCGCTGGTAGGCCAGGGCGGAGTTGAGCTGCTCCTGGTCGATGATGCCGCGCTCCAGCATGATCTCGCCGAGCTTCTTCTTGGCCATATTCGACGACCTTTCCCGGTGATACGAACGCACGCCGATGCTACCAGCGGCCCCGCGGGCGGGTCAAGAAACCGCCGGCGCGGGCGGCGAGAATTGACCCGATTCCGGGAGGATGGCAATGTCCTGGGGAGGAAACCGGAGGCGCGCCATGGCCAAGCTGTCCGAGCGGCAGATCAACATCAACACCCAGTTCGGCGAGGATCTGGTGGGGGTCAAGACCCAGCTCCTGTTCCTCGGGCAGGCGGTGGGCAGCCTGATCCGCCTCACCGACAGCCTGCTCGGGCGCCTCCAGGCCCGGGGCCTGGTGGCCGAGGACGATCAGGCGCTGCGCGACTACCGCTGGGCCCTGCAGGAGCTCGCCCGGCTGGGTTTCAGGGCCGAGCCGCCGGTCGATCCCGAGGCGCGGGTGGCCCAGGTGCGCTGCCCGAACTGCAACGCCGTCATCAAGGCCAAACCCGGGCAGCAGCTGGTCGAGCGCTGCGACTGGTGCGGCCACCAGTTCGAGGGGCGCTGAGGACCCGCCGGGCTTGTGCGGCGAGGGCCGCCAGGTTAGAGTGCGTCCGGCATGGCCAACCTCTTCTGGTTCATCGTCCTCATCGGCATCCTCATCTTCGCCCACGAGAGCGGGCACTTCCTGTTCGCCAAGCTCTTCCACGTCAAGGTGCTCACCTTCAGCCTGGGCTTCGGGACGCCGGTGCGGCTGGGGCGCTTCAAGCTGTCCTGGCGGCGGGGCGAGACCGAGTACCGGGTGGCCTGGTTCCCCATCGGCGGGTTCGTGCGCATGCTGGGCGAGGACCCGACCGAGGAGATCACCCAGGCCGATCGGACGCGCTCCTTCCCGGCCCAGGCGGCCTGGAAGCGCTTCCTGATCATCTTCGCCGGGCCCCTGTTCAGCGTGCTGCTGGCCGTGCCCATCTACTTCGTCTACCACCTGTTCGATGGCCCGGCCCAGGCGCCGATCCTGGGCCTGGTGGTGGCCGGCTCGCCGGCCGGCCAGGCCGGCCTGCGCGCCGGGGACCGGGTGCTGCAGGTCAACGGCGTGGACACGCCCACCTGGGACGACGTGGACGAGGCGGTGCAGGACGCGGACGGCGGGTCGGTCGAGGTGCGGATCGAGCGCGAGGGGCGGCAGCTGTCCTTCCGCGCCGACTCCATCCGCGAGCTGGACGAGACCGGCCTGGATCTCCTGGGAGAACGCTGGGATCTGGGGCTGCGCCACAGCCGGCTGGGCAACATGGTGGGCGTGGTGGCGCCGGACTCGCCGGCGGCCCGGGCCGGGCTGCAGAGCTGGGACAAGCTGCTCGAGCTGGGTGGGGTGCCGATCGGCGGCTGGAGCGACATCGAGCGGCTGATCGCGCTGCACGGCACGGAGCTGCTGCCGGTGCGGGCGGTGCGCTCGGCCGACATCCAGATCGGGGCCGTGACCCTGCGGGTGCCCGTCCTGCTGGAGGCCGTCCTCCAGCCCGAGCCCGAGGCGAGCGCGCCCGCGGGCGCGCGGCGCACCCCGGGCGCCTACACCGGGCTCGAGCCCATCGACCTGTACGTGATGGGCCTGGTGCCTGGCTTCCCCCTGGAGAAGGCGGGCGTCCAGCCAGGGGACAAAATCGTGGCCGTGCTCGGGCAGCCGATCGAGAGCTGGGAGCAGTTCTCCCGCGCCGTGCTGACCCACCCGGACGAGCCCATCCCGCTGCAGGTGCGCCACGCCGGCGCGCTGCAGGACTTCCGCCTCACCCCCGAGCTGCTCAGCGACACCAACGAGTTCAAGCAGACCACGCGGAAACCCGGGCTGGGCATCAAGTACGTGCACAACCTGCTGGGGGGCGCGCGCATCCCGCGCCCCGACCGCCTGACCTACGCGCTGCGCATGAGCGTGACGATGACCGGCCGGGCCATCTCGATGAACGTGCTCGGCTTCGTGCGCATCTTCGAGGGCAGGGTGGCGGCCAGCGAGGCCATCGGCGGGCCGCTGATGATCTACCAGGTGGCCGGCAGGTCGGCCGAGAAGGGTTTCGGCACCTTCGTCAGCCTGATGGCCTTCATGAGCGTGCTGCTCGGCATGCTCAACCTGCTGCCCATCCCCATCCTGGATGGCGGGCACATCCTGTTCATCGCCATCGAGGTCATCCGCCGCCGGCCGGTCAGCCTGAAGGCGCGCATCGCGGCCAACTACGTCGGCCTGCTGCTGCTGGTCAGCCTGATGGCGTTCGCCTTCTATAACGACATCAGCCGCTACTGGTCGGACTTCACCGCGCTGTTCCGCTAGGGGCGGGGGAGCCGACCATGCTGCTGCTCGCCCTGGACACCTCCACCGCCGTCACCGCGGTCGCGCTGCTGGACGGTGAGCGGCTGCTGGCCGAGCGCCGGCAGGCCTCGGGCGGTCACTCCCGGAGCCTCCTGCCGCTGGTGGACGAGTTGCTGGCGGAGGCCGGGCGGGCGCGCGAGGAGATCGCGGCCGTGGCCGCCGGGGTGGGCCCGGGCTCCTTCACCGGGGTGCGCATCGGCCTGAGCGTGGCCAAGCTCCTGGCCTTCGCCCGCGGCCTCCCGCTGCTCGGCGTCTCCAGCCTGCGGGCGCTGGCGGAGAACGGCCGGGGCCTCCCGGCCGCCGAGGTGTGCCCGGCGCTCGACGCCCTGAAGGGCGAGGTGTTCAGCGCCCGCTTCGACCTGCCGGGCCTCGCGGCGCTCGAGCCCGAGGGCGCGCGCGCGCCGGCCGACTGGGCCCGCGCCCTGGCCGCCGCGCCGGTCCGGCGGGTGTTCCTGGGCTCCGGGGCCGAGCGCTTCCGCGAGCTGCTGGCCTCCGCCCTGGGGGCGCAGGCCCTGGTGCCCACGGAGCCGGAGCTGCACCGCGTGTCCGCCGCGGCCCTCGGCCGGCTGGCGCTGGCGCGGCTGGCCCGCGGGGAGCGGGACGATCCCGAGGCGCTCGAGCCGCTGTACTGCAGGCTGTCCGAGGCGGAGCTGGGTCACCAGGCGAGTTGATCGCAGACCGATCGGACCGATCCGACCGATCGGTCGAATCGGTCATTGAAGGGCTTCAATCCGTGGGGCCAGCCGAGGGGGGATTGCCACCGCCGCCCTCTCCGGGCTTCCGCCGCCGGCGGCGCCGGCGCTTGGCGGGGGCGTCGCCGCCCTCGCCGGCCGGCCGGGCCTCGCCCTCGGGCCGCGGCGGGCGGGGCGGACGCGCTCCCTCCCGGGGCGGGCCGCCTTCGCCGGGCTCCCGGCGGCGGGGCGGCCGGTCGTCCCGCCGCCCGCGGGGACGCTCACGGCCGCGATCCCTGTCGCCGTCGCCGCGCGGCCTGTCGCGGCCGCGGTCCCCGTCGCGTGGCCGCTCGCGGCGGGCGTCCTCGCGCGGGCGCTCCTCCCGGCCGATGGTCACCGGCCAGGCGTTGAGCTTGCGGAGCTGCTCCACCAGATCGGCCTCGCGCGCCAGCGGCCCGCACAGCAGGCTGGCCACCTGGCCGACACCCTCGGCCGAGGTGGCGGCCCCGGAGCCGGCCACGCCCGGCAGGCCGAGGCCCGCGGTCAGCTCCTCGGCCATGTCGTCCGCCAGGTCGGTCCTGCGGGAGCTCCGCACCAGCACCGCCGCGATGCCCTCGAGCTGGGCCAGCTTGTCGCCCGGCGCGCCGGGCACGTCGCGGTCGTAGGGCCGCAGCGCCACCAGGGCGCCGCCGCGCTCGCGCACCGCGCCCTGCAAGGAGGCGAAACTCGCCAGGCCCCGCTCGTCGAAGCGCAGCCAGTTGCCGAGGGCCGGCAGCTTCTCGGGCTCGGGCAGGAAGGCCAGGTAGCGCCCCCGGTCCGTGTGGGCCTCGAAGCCCACCAGGGCCAGCAGGCCGGCCGCGGCGGCCAGCGCGCGCGCCTCGGCCGCCCCGGCCACGCTGTGCAGGTCGGTCAGGCAGAAGCCGTCCAGGCCCGCGGCCTTGACGGCCTGGACCAGCTCGGCCAGCGGCAGGCTGGCGCCCGGGGTGAGCGGAGAGTGGGTGTGGATGTCGATCAGCACGTCGCGCCTCCAATCGAGAAAGGCGGCGCATGGTAGCACGGCCCGGCGGAGATCGACAAGCGCCGCGTGGCTTGATCGCGGGCCGGCTTCCGTGTTCCCTTGGGGCGATGCTCGAGGATCTGCTGAGCGTGGACTGGGACGAGCCGCCCGAGGCCATGGCCTTCGAGCGCAGCCTGGGCGAGCTCATCGGCGAGCTGGGCTCGGCGCTCGAGCGCTGCCTGGCCCGGCCCAACCCGGAGGACGCCCTGCGGCTCTTCCTGGAGGCCCAGGCGCTGCCCTGCATCCTGCTCAACTACAAGATCTGCGTCGAGTTCGGCCTGCCGCTGCACCCCACCCGCTACATCGACTTCCAGCGCGAGGCCCGGCGCCCCGAGGCGGTGGAGCCCCGGGCGCGCGCGGAGGCCCACGAGCTGTTCCTCGAGTCGCTGCGGGTGGCCCGCGCCATGCACGGCCTGGAGCGCTCCGCGCCGGGCCGCCTGGCGGAGCTCGACCGGCGCCTGCCCGGGCTGCTGTCGGGCTTCGTGTTCACCAACACCCGCGACAAGTACACCTGGCGGGCCAGCAACCCGCGCTTCGTGGCCGCCCTGGCCAGGGATGTCCGCGCCCGGCAGGGGGGCGCCGACCTGGTGGTGGGCGCCGCGCACGGCTCCATCCGGCCGGGCCTGCACCTGGCGGAGCTGCTGGGGGCCGAGCTCTACTTCGTGCGCTTCTCGCTGTTCAAGCGCGACGATCCGGAGCCGGTGCTGTCGCCGGAGGATCTGGCCTACCTGGGGCGCTGGCGGGACCGGCGCGTGCTGCTGTTCGACGAGGACGTGGCCAAGGGGCGCACGCTGCGCGCCTTCGCCGAGTCGCTCGGGCCACGCTTCCAGGCCGCGCGCACGGCGGCCGTGCTGCGCCACTACCTGGCGCCCTTCCGGCCTGACTTCGTGGGCGAGGCGTTCTACGACTGAGCCCTCTTGGGCCGGGACAGGAAGGCGCGGGCGCTCTCGAAGCTCGAGTAGACCGCCGGCACCACCAGCAGGGTGAGCAGGGTCGAGGTGATCAGACCGCCGATGACCGTGATCGCCATACCCGCGCGGAACTCGGAGCCCTCGCCGAGGGCCAGGGCCACCGGCAGCATGCCGAAGATCATGGCCAGCGTGGTCATGAGGATGGGCCGCAGGCGCACCGCGCCGGCCTCGATCAGCGCCTCCCGCACCGGCACACCCTTCTGGCGCCGCTGGTTGGCGTTGTCCACGAGCAGGATGGCGTTCTTGGTGACCAGGCCCATCAGCATGATGACGCCGATGAAGCTCATCATGGACAGGGTCTCCCCGGTCAGGAGCAGCGCGAGCAAGGCGCCGATGAGCGAAAGCGGCAGGGACACCATGATGGTGAGGGGGTGCAGGAAGCTCTCGAACTGCGCCGCCAGCACCATGTAGATCAGGATGATGGCCAGCACCAGGGCCTCGAGCAGGTTCTGGAAGGCCTCCTCCATGATCTGGCCCTGGCCGGAGAACTTGAGCTTCACGCCGGCCGGCAGCAGGCCGGGGGCCAGCGCGGACACCTTGTCCTGCGCGTCGCCCAGGGCCAACCCCTCCAGGTTGCCCAGGATGGTGACCTGGCGGGTGCGATCCTCGCGGTCGATCTGCGCCGGGGCGTCCTCGTCGAAGGGTTTCACCAGCTCGCCCAGCTCGAGCAGGTTGCCGGCCGGACCGCGCAGCGCCATGCCCAGCAGCGCCAGGCGATCGTGCTTGTAGCTCTCCGGCGCCTTGACCAGCACCTTGTAGCGATCGGCGCCCACCCGGAACTGGGACACCTCGGCGCCCTGGATGGCGGTGCGCACCGCCATGGCCACCTGCGAGGGGACCAGGCCCGCGGCCGAGATCTTGTCGCGGTCGGGGCGGAAGCCGTACTGCGGGCGCGCGCCCCGGTCCGAGACCGTCAGATCGACGAAGCCCTCCTGCTTCTTGAGCTCGGCCACCAGCTTGAGCGCCGTCTCCTTCAGCAGCTTCGAGTCGGTGCCGCGGAGCTGGACGTTGAGCGGCTTCGACATCATCTCGCTGCCCATGCCGCTGCCGCCCGTGGCGGCCTGGCTGACCGAGATGTCCTCGCCGGGGAAGGCCTTGGCGATCACCTTGCGCAGCTCGGCGGCCACCTCGAGCTGGCTCTTGTCGCGCTCCTTGGACGGGGGCAGCTTGACGAACACCTTGCCCTCGTTGACCTTCTGGCGCATGCCGGCGCCGACCACGACCGACATGAGCTCGATGCTCGGCTCGGCCCGGGCCAGCACCTGGCGGATCGCCTCCCCGCGCTCGAAGCTGGCCTCGATGCTGGCGCCCTCGGGCAGGTTGTAGGTCACGTCGAGCTCGCCCTGGTCCATCTTGGGCATGAACTCCATGGGGATGAAGCGGACCAGGTAGAACGCGCCGCCCAGCATCAGGAAGCCCATCGCGACGACGGCGAGGCGGTGGTGCAGCACCCAGCCCACGATGGCGCGGTAGGCCCGGTCCAGGACGTCCAAGCCCCGGCCGACGAAGCGGGCGAGCGCCCCGGGCTCATGTTTCGTGAGCAGGCGCGAGGCGCCCATCGGGGTCAGGGTGAAGGAGACGAACAGGGAGATCAGCACGGCCGCCGCCACGGTGATGCCGAACTCGAAGAAGAAGCGGCCCACGATGCCCTTCATCAGGGCCACGGGCACGAACACCACCACGATGGTGAGCGTGGTGGCCAGCACCGCCAGGCCGATCTCGCCGGTGGCCTCGGCCGCGGCCTGCCTGGGAGGCTTGCCCAGCTCGATGTGGCGGTGGATGTTCTCGATCACCACGATGGCGTCGTCGATCAGCATGCCGATGCTGAGCGACAGGGCCAGCAGGGTGATGTTGTTCAGGGTGAAGCCGAACAGGCGCATGAAGGCGAAGGTGGCCACCACCGAGGTGGGCAGGGCCAGCGCGCTGATGAAGGTGGCCCGCAGGTTGCGCAGGAACAGCAGGATGACCAGGATGGCCAGCGCTCCGCCCAGGAGCAGGTCGTCGAGCACCGAGCTGACCGAGCGGCGGGTGAAGTCCGAGGTGGTCTGGATGGTCTGCAGGCCGTAGCCCTTCGGCAGGTCGATCTTCTTCTCGCGGACCGCCAGCATGACCGCGTCGGCCACCGCCACGCTGTTCGCGTCCGACTGCTTGAGGACGTAGAGGGTGAGCGCCTTCTGCCCGTCGAGCGCGGCCAGGGTGCGCGCCTCCTCGGTGGTGTCCAGCACCTCGGCCACGTCCCGCAGGCGGATCGGGCCGCTGCCCATGGGGTTGACCAGCACCAGATCGCGGAGCTCCTCAAGGGTCTCGGCCTCGCCGTGGGTCTTGAGCAGCAGCTCCTGGCCCGCCACGGTCAGGCGGCCGCCGGGCACGTCCATGTTGCCGTAGGCCACCGCCTGCTGCACCTCGGCCAGCGACAGGCCGTAGGCGCGCAGCTTCTGCGGATCGGCCTCGATGTGGATCTCGCGCTCCTGCTTGCCCAGGATGTTGACCACGCCCACGCCGTTCATGCGCTGGATCTGGGCGCGCACGGTCTTGTCGGCCACGTAGGTGAGCTCGGCGGCCGGGGCGCCGGGCGGCCCGGTCAGCACCAGCGCCACCACCGGGGCGGCGCCGATGTCGATCTTCTGGATGACGGGGGTCTCGGCCTCCTGGGGCAGATCGATCAGCACCTTGGAGATCTGGTCGCGCACGTCCTGCACGGCCCGGTCGGCGTTCACGCTGAGCTCGAACTCGATGAACATCATCCCGTAGCTCTCCACCGCGGAGGAGGTGAGCTTCTTCACCCCCGAGATGGTGGAGCAGGCGTCCTCCAGGACCTCCAGCACCCGGTTCTCGACCACGTCCGGATCGGCGCCGGGGTAGATCACCGTGACGCTGACGAAGGGGGCCTCGATCTTGGGCATCAGATCGAGCCCCAGGGCGCGCAGGCCCACCACCCCGAACAGGACCAGCACCGCCATCAGGATGATGGTGAAGACCGGGCGGCGGATGGAGACGTCGGACAGGACCACGGCGTCACCTCCCGGCCGCGGCCAGGGGGGCGTCGAGGGGGATGACCACCTTGGCGAACAGGCCCGCGGGCAGGCGCTCCTCGCGGTTGTCCAGGCGGATGATGGCCTCGATCGAGCGCGTCATGGGATCGACCACCTCGGTCAGGCGGTCGATGCGGGCCGGGCGGGACACCTGGACCGAGGGCAAGGACACGGTGACCGCCATGCCCGCCTTGACCTTCTGCAGATCGCGCTCGGGCACGGGCACGCGCACCTCCAGGGTGTCGGTGTCCACCAGCACCATGATCACCGTGAGCGGCATGCTGGTGATCATCTGGCCCTCCTCGGCCATCACCTTGCTGACCACGCCGGCGAAGGGCGCCTTCAGCTTGGTGTCGGCGAGCGCCTGGCGCACCGTGCGCAGGTTCACCTCGGCGGCCTGCAGGCCGAGCTCGGCCAGCTTGAGCCCGAGCTGGGCCTTCTGCAGCATGGTGTCGGACAGCGCCTTGGAGCCGTGCAGCTTCTCGGCCCGCTCGAGGTCGGCGCGCGCGTTGGCCAGCCCCTCCTGGGCCTGGGCGTGGGCCACCATGGCGGCCTCGGAGCGCAGCAGCATGTCGGTGGGGTCGATGACGCACAGCGGCTGGCCCTGGGTGACCCGTTCGCCCTCGCGCACCAGGAGCTTCCGCAGGATGCCGCCGACCTTGGCGGACAGGGGGGAGGTCCGGGCGGCCCGGGCCGTGCCGGTGAACTCCAGGGACCTCGCGACCGGGGCCGGGGCCACCTCGGCCTGGAGCGGGGCCACGGCCGCGGGCGCCTCGTCCGCGATTGGACTTGATTCGACCTTGTTTTCAGTGGCTTGAGAGTCCCTGCAGCCGCCCAGGAGCAGCCCTGCGATCCCCACTCCCAGCGCCCACCAGGTCCCCGTGCTAGCGGTCCGCATGCCGTCCTCCAGGCTCCGGCGGTTTGTTTACTTACCGCTCGGAAGCCATTGTGCGAAGCAAACATGTCACCTCGTACGCTCTGCGTCAAGGGCCGAGTTGGTGGGGACGGAGGTCGCTGTCCACCAGGCGGCCCTGGCGGCTGCCGCGGGAAGCCAGCTTCAGCTCTATTTCCTTGATGATCATGGATTTTCTTCTCCACCAGGGCGGGCCAAGCATGAGCTCGGCCGGGCCCGCGCCGGTCAGGCGGTGGACCACGGTGGCCGGAGAGAGCACCTCGAGGAAGCGGGCGGCCATGTCCACGTATTGCTCCTCGGTGGAGAGCGCGACCTCACCCGCCTTCCACCGGGACGCCAGCGGGGTGCCCTCCAGCACGTGCAGGTTGTGGAGCTTGACTCCCTCCACCCGGAGCCGGTTGAGGCACGCTGCGGTCGCCTCGCGGTGGCGCTCCTCGGCGCCGGGCAGGTCCAGGATCACGTGCGCCACCACCTCGAGGCCCGCCGCGTGGGCGCGCCCGACGGCGTCCTCGAACGCGGCCACGCCGTGCCCGCGCTGGACGCCAGCCAGCAGCGCGTCGTCCGCGAGCTGCAGCCCGAGATCGAGCCAGATGGGTTTCGCGTGCCGCTGGCCGAGCTCCGCGAGCAGCGCGAGCACCTCGGGCGGCAGGCAGTCCGGGCGGGTGCCCACCGCCAGCGCCACCACGCGCGCCGGAGCGAGGGCCAGATCGAAGAGCGCTCGCAGCCGCGCGGGCGGCCCGTCGGTGGCCGTGCCGTCCTGGAAGTACGCCACCGCCAGCCGGGCGCCGTGCCGGCGGAGGTTGCGCGCCAGGGCGTGCTCGAGCTGGGCCTCGAGCCCGGCCTCCGCGGGCGGGCCATGGCGCGGGATCAGGGCGAGCGGCGAGCAGAAGGCGCAGCCGGCCTGGCCCAGGCGGCCGTCGCGGTTCGGGCAGCCGAAGCCGGCCCGCAGCACCACCCGGCGCACGGGCGCGCCGAAACGGGCGGCGAGCGCCGGGGCCAGGCGGTGGTAGCGGCCGCCGCCCGGGAAGCGCGCTGGCTCAGGGCGGTCCATCGGCGGGGGCCAGCCCGAAGCCCGCGACCCGCAGCCCCGCCCGGCGCTCGGCGGCCTCCAGGAGCTCGCGCGGGTCGGCGTCGAGGAAGGTGAGCTCGACGGGGTAGGCGCGCACCTCCGCGCCGTCTCCCACCAGCAGCGCGCGGCTGTCCGCCGAGAACTCGATGGCCACCACCTCGCTGCTGGCCTGGATGGTGAGCAGCGCGTCGCCCGTGGCCGCCGACCACAGCCGCACGCTGCGATCGTCGCTGGCGGTGGCGAGCAGCTTGCCGTCCGGGGAGAAGCGCACCGAGTTGGCCCACTCGGTGTGCCCCTGGAGGCGGAAGAGCTGCCGGCCGTTGGTGGCGTCCCAGACGATGGCCAGGCCGTCCTTGCCCGAGCTGGCCAGGCGCGCGCCGTCCGGGGAGAAGGCCACCCCGGAGATCCAGTCCGTGTGCCCGCCCAGCACGCGCACCTGCTCGCCGGTGCGCGCGTCCCACAGGCGCACGCTGCGATCGGAGCTGGCCGAGGCCAGCAGGCGCCCGTCGGGCGAGAAGGCCACGTTGTCCACCTTGCCCTCGTGGCCCCGCAGGACCTCGAGCTGCGCACCGGTCTGGGGATCCCACAGGCGCACGCTGCGGTCGGAGCTGGCGGTGGCGAGCCGCGCGCCGTCCGGGGAGAACTCGGCGCCGTGCACCTCGTCCTCGTGGCCCAGGAGCACGCGCAGCGCCTGCCCGGAGGCCGCGTCCCACAGGCGCACGCTGCGATCACGGCTGGTCGAGGCCAGCCGGGCGCCGTCCGGGCTCCACACGGCGCTCTCGACCACCTGGGTGTGGCCGGTCAGGGTGCGCAGCGGTTTCCCGCTGCCCGCCTCCCAGGTGCGGACGGACAGATCCCAGCCGCCGGTGGCCAGCCGGAGCCCGTCGGGCGAGCGGCGCACGGTGTAGACCGTGTCGCCGTGCCCCGCGAAGCGCTGCAGCGCCCGGCCCGGCTGCCAGCTCCACAGCCTGACGCCGCGATCGTAGCCGGCGGTCGCCAGCCGCTGGCCGTCGGGGGAGAAGGCCACCCCCATCACGTAGGCAGGGTGGGCGTCGCAGGTGATCAGGTGGCGCGCGCCGTCCAGGGCCCACAGCCGCAGCGTGCGGTCGTAGCCCGTGGAGGCCAGCAGCCGTCCGTCGGGCGAGAAGGCCAGGCCCAGGACGCCGTCGCTGTGGCCCTCGAGCCGACCCCTGGCCCGGCCCCGGGCCGGCTCCCACAGCCGCAGCTCGCCGATCTTGCCGCCCGAGGCCAGCAGCCGTCCGTCGGGCGAGAAAGCGAGCACCATGACGCGCTCCTGGTGCCCGCGCAGCCTGTCGCGCACCCGCCCGCGCCGTAGCTCCCACAGGGCCAGGGCGCCGTCCGCGCCGCCCGCGGCCAGGCTCGCGCCGTCCGGGGAGAAGGCCACGGTCTCCAGTTCGGGCCCCAGGCGCTCCAGCTCGCGGGGCGTGTCGTCCCCGTGGAGCGCCCACAGCTTGAGCGCCCCGTCCTGGCCGGCGCTGGCGAGGGTCACCCCGTCGGGGGAGAAGGCCACGGCCTTGGTCGGCCCGCGGTGGGCGGGCAGGACGCGCTGGGGCTCGGCCCGGGCGCGGTCCCACAGGATCACCCGCCCGTCGCGGCCGCCGCTGGCCAGCCAGCGGCCGTCCGGGGAGTAGGCCAGGCTGAGGACCTGATCCAGGTGGCCCTGGAGCTGGCGCGGGGCGCCGCCCTGCGCGGGCCACAGCCACACCCGGTGGTCGAAGCAGGCGGCGGCCACCTCGGCGCCGTCCGGGGAGAAGGCCACCGCGGTCAGCGCCTCGCCGGCGGTCAGGCTGCGCTCCAGCCTCAGGCCGGGCTCGAAGCCCAGGCGGTAGAGGATCGAGGCGGCCGCCACGCGCAGGGCGTGCGCCTCGGGGTGCCCGGCGGCGAAGCCGGGGTCGTGCTGCAGGCCCCGGGGCTGGGCGGGGTTGTGCAGCAGGCTGGCGGCGGCGAAGGCCGCGGCCGGCCCGGTGCGGCGCTCGGCCTGCACCCGATCGGCCTTCTCGGCGTAGGCCTGGGCGAGGTGGAAGGAGGCCAGGCGGCGGCCGGCCGCCTCCTCGGCCCGCGCGGTCACCGCCGCCCGCTCGGCCTGCTCGGCCCCCTTGCGGGCGCGGGTCTCGGAGGTGAGCAGCACGGACACCGCCACCAGCGAGCCCAGGATGACCACCAGCAGCAGCAGGCCGGCCAGCATGACCGCCCGGTTCTTGGAGGCGAAGCGGCGCAGCAGCTCCCACGAGGAGTAGGCGTAGGCCTGCACCCGGCCGCCGGTCATGTAGGCGCCGACCTCCTCCGACAGCTCGAGCGCGCTCTGGTAGCGCTCTCGCTTGTCGCGCCGCAGGGCCTTCTCGGCCACGGCCGCCAGCTCCGGCGGCGCCTCGGGGCACAGGGAGCGCACCGGCGGGAGGGCCGCCTCGCCCACCTGCATGATGGTCTCCATGGCCGTCTCGGCCTTGAACGGCGGGCGCCCGGTCAGCAGCTCGTACAGCACCGCGCCCAGGCCCCACACGTCGGAGCGCTCGTCGATGTCGTCGATCTGCCCGCGGGCCTGCTCCGGGCTCATGTAGGAGGGCGTGCCGATGGCCGTGCCCGCCGCGGTGCGGCCCGGGGAGCTCTCCTGCAGCAGCTGCAGCTCGCGGGCGATCTCCCGGGCGCGGATGTCCTTCTTGCCGTGCACCTTGGCCACGCCCCAGTCGAGCAGCACGGTCTCGCCGAACTCGCCCACCATGATGTTCTCGGGCTTGAGATCACGGTGGATCACCCCGCGGGAGTGGGCGAAGGCGATGGCCTTGGCCACGTCCCAGAAGGCGCCCAGGAGCTTCATCCGCTCGCGCAGCCTGCGGCAGCCCTTCAGCTTCCGCGCCAGGGTCTGCCCGCGCACGAAGCGCATGGTGTAGTAGAGGGTGCCGTCCTCCTTGCGGCCGAGCTCGTGCACCGGGACGATGTTGGGGTGCTCGAGCTGGGCGGTCACGCGGGCCTCGCGCAGGAAGCGGAGCTGGCCGGGGGACGAGAGCTGGCGCGAGGAGGCGCCCGAGGAGGAGGGCCACGAGCCCTCCTCGTCCGCCGCGTCCAGGTAGAACTCCTTGATGGCCACGTCGCGGCCCACGTGCTCGTCGAAGGCCAGCAGGATGCGGGCCTGCCCCCCGCGGGCGTGCACCTTCTGCACGGTGTAGCGCCCGGCCTGCTGGACCGCGATGCGCTGGTCGCTCTCGTCGGCCAGCGCCTCGGCCGTGGCCCCGGGCAGGCTGGGCGCGGGACGGCTGGCCTGGCCGTCGCCCGGCGGCCGGTCCACCGAGGTGGCGCTCGAGGGCACCAGCAGATCCACCGTGGGCCGATGCTCGTCGGGCGCGGGGGCGGCCGGGGCGCCGGCCCGCACCGAGGGGGAGGGCGTGGCGAGCGTGGAGGTCTCGTCGCCCAGGTGCCGGGCTACCCGGCGCTGGACGAGCACCTGCTGCTCCCGGGTCAGCACGCCGGCCGCCACCAGCCGCTCGGCCAGGCTGCGGGAGGGTTGGGTGCCGGTCGAGGAGGCGGCCTCGGACACCTGCGCGGGCGTGGCGAACCCGAGCTGCACCGCGTAGACCGCGAACAGGATCTGTTCGCCCTCGAGCATGTCCGGCCTCCCCGGGCCACGCTATCCCAGCGGACGGGGCCCCGCAAGCGGCGAGGCGCGCCCTCGGGCTGGCTTGCCAGCGGGCGGGCGGCCGTGCCACCATGCGGCTGATCAGGGGGCGCCGTGGAAGTCAAGGGCTCAGCGGTCAAGACCACGCCGTTGTTCATCCAGAAGCGGTTCCCGGGGCGCTATGGGGAGTGGATCGGGAAGCTCTCCGAGCCTTCCCGGCGACTGTTCGCGGCCCCCATCATGGACAACACCTGGTACCCGCTGCGGGAGGCCTTCGTCGAGCCCACGCGCGAGATGTGCGCGCTCTTCTTCGACAAGGATCTGCGCGGGGCGTGGGAGCTGGGGCGCTTCAGCGCGGATCTCGGGCTGCGCGGGCTGTACCGCCTGTTCATCCGCTTCGGACAGACCTCGTTCATCATCGGCCGAGCGGGCGTGCTGCTCGGGCTGTACTACCGGCCGGCCCGGGTCGAGGTGGCGGAGAAGAGCCGCGAGCGGGTGGTGCTGCACTTCGTCGAGTTCCCGGAGCCAAGCGAGCTCATCGACCACCGCATCGCGGGCTGGATCGAGCGGGCGCTCGAGCTGAGCGGGGCCGAGAGCATGCATGTCGAGGTGACCAAGTCCAAGGCCAAGGGCGCAAAGTTCTCAATCATCACGGCGAATTGGAAGTAGGGCGGTCGTTTTTTTGCCACGGGTGGCATTATGTACTACATGTATGTACAGATGCCACCACGGAGGCGACCATGCCCAAATCCGACGCTGCTTGCTTCAAGGAAGCCCTGAAGCTGTGGGATAGGCCAGACCAGGAGCTGCGCTCCCGCGGTGTGCTGGAGGCCGACATCGACGTGGACCACGTGGTGGACGCGCTCTTCGACCGGCTGCTCGCGCTGGACATCGACCGGCGCTACCCCTTCGTCGGCACCTGCTAGCAATTCGAGCCCGCAGGATTCTCAAGCGCCGAAGGCGCGCAGAGAATCCTGCCAGGGCGAAGACAGGACTTTCGAGCGCCGAAGGCGCGCTGAAAGTCCTGCTTGTCCCGTGGCGCGCAGCGACACGGGACTGAGACCCCCCCCACCGGAGTCCCGGCGCCCGAGCTCCGCGCAGCGCAGGAGGAGCGAGGCTCAGAACGGCCCGCACACGTTGGGCGAGGGCGCGCTCTGCACCTGCCAGCCGTCCGCGTCGCGCTCGATGGAGCGGGCCGAACCCGCGTCGCCCACGTCCACGTTGCCGGGCAGGCCGCTCTCGTCCAGCAGGTTGCTGACGTTGGTGGTGCCGTAGATGACCGCGTCGATCGGCACCCGCGCGGCGGTGATCTGCGCGGCCGGCACGGCGAACAGCGCCACGCCGTCGGCGGTCGTGCCCGAGTTCTGGATGTCGGGGTTGAAGTCCTGCGCCTGGTCCAGGACCGGGTTGAAGTTCAGGGCGCTGGAGGTCGGCCCGCCCACCACGAAGCAGCCACCCGGCTGGATGGTGCCGGCGAGCTGCAGCTTGGAGTAGGTGTAGTCCGTGCCGCCGGCGCCCAGGGAGTAGCCGGCCAGGTCCACGGCCTGGTTGGTGCCGTTGTAGATCTCCACCCACTCCAGGCCGGAGTCCTCGCCCGAGGTGTCGTACAGCACCTCGGACAGGATCAGGCCGACCAGCGGCCGGTCGGTGATCTCGACCTGGGCCACCAGGTCCGCCCCGCCCGAGCTGGCGGTCAGGGTGGTGGAGCCGGCCAGCAGGGCGACCAGCTCGAAGGTGGCGCTGAAGGCGCCCTCGGGCACGATCACCTCGAGCGGCGCGCTGAGCAGGCTGGGATCGCCCGCGGCGAGCGCCACCGGGCTGCCGCCGGCCCGGCCGGGGATGTCGAGCTGCACGCTGGCCGTCAGGCGGCCGCCCACCCCCAGGCTGAGCGGGTCGGGGTCGAAGGCCACCGGCACGGGCACCCGGGCCGGGTCGAGCACCACCACGTCGGCCTGGAGCGAGTCCGGGTCGAGGCTGGCGGTCACCACCACGGGCGCGGCGCCGCCCAGGACGCCGGTCAGCGGCACGGCCGCGGTGCGGGTGCCCTCGGGCACCACCACCTGGGCCGGCACGGTGAGCCGGGTGTCGTCGCCCGACAGGAGCGTGATGGCCACGCCGCCGCTGCCGGCCTCGGGCGCCCGGTTCAGGGTGACCACCAGGGCCGGGGTGGAGCCGGTCGCGCCCTCCTCCACGTACACCGGGCTGGGGCCGAAGGCGACCAGCTTGGCCGGCGCCGTGCCGCCCACGATCACGTCGTCCGCGTCGCGCGGCTCGAGCTTGTAGTCGTTGTTGGCGTAGCGCAGCACGCCCGTCACGCTGTAGGTGTCGCCCACCAGGGGGAAGGGCGAGCTCAGGTACATGTAGTCGTTGACCTTGAGCGCGCCGCCCAGGATGTACTCCTGGGTGGGATCGGCGTCGCCCGGCCCGGCCGGCGGGTTGAGCGCGGTGACCTCGCCGTCCACCACGCCGACCAGCACGCCCTCGTAGGCGGGGGCCTGCGCCCCGCCCGTGCCGACGTCCGCGGGCAGCACGGGCTGGGGCGCGGGCAGGCTCTGCCCGGAGGCCAGCACGCTGACCGAGACCACCGGATCGAGCTCGAGCTGGCCGTAGAAGTTCTTCACCGTGCCCGAGACCGCCACGCGATCGCCGCGGGCCGGGATGGTGAGCCCGTTGGGGTTGCTGGCCGACACGTACACGAACAGTCCGCTGAAGGTGTAGCCCAGGCCGGCGTCGTGCTCGGCCTCGGGCACCTGGATCCAGAAGCGCGGGCTGGCCACCGCGGTCACCACGCCCTCCACCATCACCTGGCTGCCCGTCGGCACGGCCCCGGTCTTGATGGCGTAGATGGAGGCCGGGCAGGCCGCGCCCGGCTCGTTGAAGTCGTTCGGGCAGGCGTCGCACACGTCGCCCGTGCCGTCGCCGTCCAGATCGCTCTGGTTGGGGTTGGGATCCTGCGGGCAGTTGTCCACCGCGTTCGGCACGCCGTCCCGGTCCCGATCGTTCGGGTCGGTGGGCGTGCACTGCTCGGTGTCGGGATCCTGGGGGCAGGGGTCGCACAGGTCGCCCACGCTGTCCCCGTCCGCGTTCGGCTGCTGGTCGTTGTCGACCCAGCGCGGCGCGTCGAACACCAGCGGGCACAGGTCGTCCGCGTTGGGGATGCCGTCGCCGTCGGAGTCGTTGGCCTCCGGCAGGCCGTCGAACTCGCCCGTGCGGAACGGGGTGCAGCTCGGCTCGTTGGTCGGGGTGCCGCAGAAGAACAGGCCGTAGGAGGCGGTGTTGGCCGCGGCCAGGGCCGAGTAGCTCATGCCGCTCTCGCGCTGCACGCAGGCCGTCTTCTGCGCCCCGCACACCGCCTGGGGCAGGACCTCGCAGCCCGTCTGGCCGTTGGGCAGCGCGGCCATCAGCGGCGTGTCGCCGTACAGCGGCTTGCCCCCGCGCAGCACCAGCACCACGTCGTCCGGCTCGGCCTCGATCACCGCGCGCCAGGGGTTCGCGCGGCCGGCGCCGTCGTAGATCGCCACGTCGGCCACCCGGCCGGGCAGCAGCAGGCCCACCGCGTCGTCGATCGCCAGGGCCGAAGCCGCGTTGGCGGTCGCCATCAGCCACATCTGGCTGTCCGAGAAGAAGCCGCCGTAGTTGTTGGTGTTGAGCTGGTCCACGCAGCGCAGCTCGCGCACCAGGTTGATCGAGCCCGAGGCCGACCAGTCCGTGCCCAGCGAGATCAGCACGCCCTGCTGGGCGTACATGGTCACCGGCGCGGTGAAGCCGTACAGGGACACGTTGGAGCGCGGGGACCAGGCCAGCGCGGTCGAGTTGTCCGCCAGCTCCTGGCCGTCGATGGCCAGCAGGCCGATCAGGTGGATGAAGGTGCTGTTGGCCGCGGTGAGATCCCGGCCGCTGTTGGCGCTGGAGCTCAGGCACAGGAACTCGTTGCGGGCGTAGTCGTTGATGCCCTCGGCCACGTGGGCCAGGTAGCAGTCGTTGGTGAGCACGTCCGCGTCGTCGATGGACGGGTAGGCGCAGCCCGAGTCGAGCTGGGTGCCGTCGGAGTCTCCCAGCGGGAAGGTGGGGGAGTCGATCGAGCCCTGCCCGAGCCCCTCCTGGCTGCCCTGGTCGAGGTTGCGCACCCAGCCCGCGGCGTTGCCGGCCCCGGCCATCGAGGTGGTGCCGCCCATGATCTGGCGCAGCTCGCCCCAGGTCTGCTCGGCCGCGTTGTCCATGCCGGACACGGGGATCTTGGTGTGGCCGTTCTTGCCCTTGCGCCAGTCGTGGCGGTGCTCGTAGCGCTCGGTGCCCCAGCTGCCCGGGGCGTTGTGGGTGAAGGTCAGGTGGTCGTGGGTGTTGATCAGCCCCGGGGAGATCGCTCCCTCGGCGCAGGTCACCACGGTGGCACCGCCGGCCTCGGGCTCGGCCGCACAGGAGCAGCCCACGCACAGGATGTTGCCGCCCGCGGAGACGAGCAGCTCGCCGCCCTGGTAGGCGCGGTCCGGGCCCAGGATGTTGCCGCGGAAGAGCAGGTTCGAGTTGCCGGCGGTCACCTCGCAGGTGCCTGCCGCGGGCGGGGTCAGGTCGGCGCAGTGCTCGATGGCGTCCGCGGGCGCGCACTGGCCGGACAGGTTGCAGCTCTCGCCCTCGACCGTGCAGTCACCACACGAGCCGCCGCAGCCGTCCGGGCCGCACACCCTGCCGGTGCAGGCGGGGCTGCAGGGCTGGCACTGGCCGGCCGCGTCGCAGGTCTCGTTCTCCTGGCAGGTGCCGCAGGCGCCGCCGCAGCCGTCGCTGCCGCACTCCCTGCCGGTGCAGTCCGGGCAGCAGGGCGTGGCGCAGCTCCCGTCGGCCAGGCACAGGGCCGGATCGGGCCCGGCGCAGCCCTGGCAGTCGCCGCACGAGGCGCCGCAGTGCGGGTCCGGGCCGCACTCGAGCTCGGCGCACTCGGGGGTGCAGGGCTCGCACTGGCCCGTGGCCAGCACGCACACCTCGCCCGCGGTGGTGCACTCGCCGCAGGAGCCGCCGCAGCCGTCGTCGCCGCACTCCTGGCCGGTGCAGTCGGCGGTGCAGGCCTGGCACTGGCCGGCCGCGTCGCAGCTCTCGCCCGCCTGGCAGTCGCCGCAGGAGCCGCCGCAGCCGTTGCCGCCGCACTCCTTGCCCGCGCAGTCGGGCAGGCACTCGCACACGCCGAGCGCGTTGCAGCTCTCGGGCGCGGTGCACTCGCCGCAGGAGGAGCCGCAGGTCGCCTCGAGCCCGCACTCCTTGCCCGCGCAGTCCGGGCTGCAGGCCACGCACTGGCCGCTGGCCACCACGCACACCTCGCCCGCGACGGTGCAGGCGCCGCAGGAGCCCGTGCAGCCGTCCGAGCCGCACTCCCTGCCCGCGCAGTCGGGGGTGCAGCAGTCCGGCTGGCACTCGCGGTTGCCCTCGGCGCAGCCGCACTCGCACTGGGCGATCTCCTCCTCCAGGATGCCGCAGGAGTTCACCCAGTAGGTGGTGTCGTCCACGCACAGGGTCAGCGCGTGGGAGGTGCAGTCATCCCCCCCGTCCCCGTCGCAGCCGAGGGGCAGCAGGGCGGCCAGGATCAGCCCGAGCGTCAGGGTCAGCTGGGTCGACAGGCTCTTCGTTCGCATGGTCACTCCTATGGTTCCCCGTGTGGGAAAGCCACTCATACTGCCCCAGACTCGGCAGCGCAAGCAAGATCCTCTGAGAATCCGGCCTGGAAGGGCCGGGCCAGGAGGGATCGGAGGAGCGCGGGTAACTGTCTAACGATCTTCCGGGGTGGCGGGGCGGATGCGCAGGTCGTCGAAGTAGAGCTGCGCCTCCCAGTCGTTGAAGGCGAAGCGGTCGTGGCCCTGGCCGTGCAGCGGCGCGGAGTCGTAGAAGTCGAGCAGCAGCTTGTCGTCCACGTACCAGCGGATGACCTCGCCCTGGCGCACCACCTTCATGCGGTAGTGCTGGCCCATGCGCACCTGGTTGGGGCGGTTGACCTCCTGGCGGTCGGCCCCGTGCTCGTCCAGGCGGGCGATGGCCGAGATGCTGTTGCGCCAGCCGCCGAAGATGAAGACGTAGCCCGAGGCGTGGTTCTGCCCGTCGCCCCAGGCCTCGAACTTGATGTCCCCGGCCGGGCTCTCGGAGCGGGCGGTGAGCTCGATCACCGCGTCGCGCGGGAGCGCGGCCTGGAGCCACAGCGCCCGGTTGCGGGTGCCGGCCGAGTACACCTGGCCGTCCTTCACGCTCCAGCCCGGCTCGGCCCGCCAGTCCGGGCCCAGCTCGGCGCGCTCGAAGGAGTCCTGGAAGGGCAGGGCGGCCAGGCGCGCCTCGCCCTCCTTGCAGCCGGCCAGGCTGAGCGCGGCCGCGAGCAGCCACCAGCCCTTGCGCGTCATGGGGTCCCTCCCGGTCCGCAGCCGAGCCCCGCTCACATCTTCGGGCGGCGCTCCTCGTCGTAGAGCTGGGAGAACTGGGCGTCGAGGTCCACGATGGTCAGGTGGTGGTTGTGGCAGCCCACCTTGGGGCACACGCGCACCTCCCCGCCGTCGGGGAGCTGGATGGCGAACATGCTCACGTGGCACAGCCCGCACTGCTCGACGACGCTCAGCGAGCCGCCGCAGTGGGGGCAGTACACGTCCACCACGTCGCCCGGCTTGAGCGGCACGTCGCACTCGTAGTCGAACACGCCGTAGAAGGGGTTGAGGTGGATGTGCCCGGTCCTGCCCTGCACCCGCACCAGCAGGGTGAGGGCCGGCTGGCCGTCCATCAACACGTCCCGGTCGACGAGCGAGCAGCCCGCCGGGCAGCTCCCGTGCCGCACCAGCAGCTTGCCGGGGGCGATGCGGATGCGCACCTCCTCGGTGCTCATGGCCGGATCTCCAGCGCGTGGTGCGGGCAGAAACGGGCGCAGGCCGGGCTGCCGCCGCACAGGTCGCACTTGAGCGGGAGGCGGATCTGGCGGTCGAAGTGCATGTGCCCGAAGGGGCAGGCCGCCTCGCACAGCCCGCAGCCGATGCAGCGCTCGGCCACGAGCACGATGGCCCGGGTGGTCTCGTCCCGCACCAGGGCCTGCGTGGGGCAGACCTTGGCGCAGGCCGCCTCCGCGCACTGCAGGCAGGTGAGCTGCAGGTAGCGGTCCTTGATGACGCCGGCCTCGAGCCCGCGGCCCTGGGCGTGGATGCGGATGCGCGGGCGCCCGAGCGCGCCCGCCCGCGAGTGGACGAACGAGCAGGCCAGCTCGCAGGTGCGGCACCCCACGCAGTTGCGCGGGATGACGATCAGCCGTCCGCGCGGGCCCTCGCCCAGCCCCTGGTTACCACACCACGGAGGCGAGGCGCTGGCTGGCGGCAGACTGCTTGCACAGTTCGCAAGTGTCATCGTGATCCTCCGGCAACTGCTTGGTTCGGATGGCGTGCGCACGCTGCGCCTCGGTCATGACCGGGGCGCCGCAGCTCTTGCAGCGCACCAGCTCGAAGGTCTGGCCCCAGATCGTGCGGGTGGTGGCCGTCTCCTTGAGCAGGATGCAGCGGGTCGGGCACACGGACAGGCACGAGCCGCAGCCCACGCAGGCCTCGGCCGGCCGGTTGTGCGGCAGCCCGATGCGCTTCTTGTCGCCCCGACCCACGGCGGCCAGGGCGTGGTGCCCCAGGTGGGCGCAGGCCCGCACGCACAGCTCGCACAGGATGCAGTTGGGCAGCGGGTTCTGCGCCGGCGGCCGGAAGCGGCTGCGGGCGACGCCGAGCTGGGTGGCCAGCTCGCGCACGGCTGGGGCCTCCGGGGCGCGGGCGCGCAGCAATTCCAAATTCATGGCCCGGTGGCCGCGCACCTCGGCGGTGTCGGTCGCCACCCGCATGCCCTCCTGGACGAGGGTGTTGCAGGCCGTGGTGATCTCGCGGCGCTTGCCCTGCTGCACCTCCACCAGGCACACCCGGCAGGCGCCCAGGACGGGCAGGGCCGGGTGGTGGCACAGGGTGGGGATGGAGATCCCCTGGCGCTGGGCCACCTCCAGGATGCGCTCGCCCGGCTCCGCCAGGACCTCGCGATCGTCGATCCACAATCGAATGCTCATGGCGTCTTGCACCTCACTGGACGTCCACGGCCGCGAACTTGCACACGTCGCGGCAGATGCCGCACTTGATGCACCTGGCCTGGTCGATCACGTGCAGCGCCTTGCGCTCGCCGGTGATGCACTTCTGGGGGCAGTTCTTGGCGCACAGCGTGCAGCCGGTGCACTTGTCGTTGATGCTGAAGTGGATGAGGGCCTTGCACACCTTGGCCGGGCAGCGCCCGTCGCGGATGTGCGCCTCGTACTCGTGCCGGAAGTAGCGCAGGGTGGACTGGACCGGGTTGACCGCGGTGGTGCCCAGCGCGCACAGGCTGGTGGCGCGGATGGTCTCGGCCAGCTCCTCGAGCAGATCCAGCGTCCCCGACGTGGCCCGGCCCTCGGCGATGTCGGTCACCAGCGCGTGGAGCTGCTCCAGGCCGTCGCGGCACGAGGTGCAGTTGCCGCAGGACTCGAACTTGAGGAAGCCGAGGAAGTAGCGGGCGACGTCCACCATGCAGGTGTCCTCGTCCATCACGATCATGCCGCCCGAGCCCATCATCGCGCCTTCGCGCACCAGGGAGTCGAAGTCCACCGCCACGTCCAGCTTCTCGGCCGGCAGGCAGCCGCCCGAGGGGCCGCCGGTCTGCACGGCCTTGAAGGCCTTGCCGCCCGGGATGCCGCCGCCGATGACCTCGACGATCTCGCGCAGCGTGATGCCCATGGGCACTTCCACCAGGCCGGTGTTGTTGACCTTGCCCACCAGGGAGAAGATCTTGGTGCCCTTGGAGCCCGCGGTGCCGATGGCGGCGAACCAGTCCGCGCCCTTCTCCAGGATGATCGGCACGGTGGCCCAGGTCTCCACGTTGTTGATGTTGGTCGGCTTGCCGTGCAGGCCCTGGGCGGCGGGGTAGGGCGGGCGCCGGCGCGGCACCCCGCGGCGGCCCTCCAGGGAGGCGATCATGGCGCTCTCCTCGCCGCACACGAAGGCGCCGCCGCCGCGGCTGACGTGCACGTCGAAGGAGAAGCCGCTGCCCAGGATGTCCTGGCCCAGCAGCCCGAGCGCGCGGGCCTGCGCCAGCGCGAGCTCCAGGCGCTCCACCGCCAGCGGGTACTCCTGCCGGATGTACACGTGCCCCTGGCTGGCGCCGATGGCGTAGGCGCCGATCAGCATGCCCTCCAGCACCAGGTGGGGGTTGCCCTCGATCACCGAGCGATCCATGAAGGCGCCCGGGTCGCCCTCGTCGGCGTTGCAGATGACGTAGCGCTGGTCGGCCTGGGCGGCGCGGCAGATCTCCCACTTCACCCCGGTGGGGAAGCCGGCCCCGCCCCGCCCGCGCAGGCCGGCGCGCTTCACCTCGGCCACCACCGCCGCCGGGTCCATCCCCAGGGCCTTGACCAGCCCCCCGTAGCCGCCCAGCACCAGGTAGTCGTCGAGCGAGGTGGGATCGATCTGGCCGTTCTGCGCCAGCACCAGCCGGCGCTGGTGCCGGTAGAAGGGGATGTCGTGCTCCTTCTCGTGGCGCGCGCCGGTGACCGGGTCCTGGTACAGCAGCCGCTCGAGCACCTCGCCGCCGAGCAGCGTGCGGGTGACGATCTCCTCCACGTCCTCGGGCTTGACCCGCTGGTACAGGCGGCCCTCGGGGAAGAACAGCACCAGCGGGCCGCGCTCGCAGAAGCCGTGGCAGCCGGTGGCGCGCAGGTCCCAGGTCTTGGCCAGGCCGTGCGCGTCCAGGGCCGCGCGGAAGGCCTCGAACACCTCCAGGCCGCCGAAGGCCTTGCAGCCGGTGCCGGCGCACACGGCGATGGCCTTGCGCTCCGCGGGGCGCAGGGCGCGCTGCTGCTTGCGGTAGGCCGCCAGGGCCGCCGCGTTCGCGATGCGGGCCATCACTTGCTCCCCTTCTTGTCGCTCAGCTTGCCCAGCAGGCGGCTGAGGCGGTCCGGGGCCATGCTGCCGTGGTACTTGCCGTCCAGGATGACCAGCGGGCCGAGGGCGCAGGCGCCCACGCAGTTGACCTGCTCGAGGGTGAAGCGCAGGTCGGGCGTGGTCTGCCCGGCGCGGACGGCCAGGTCGCGCTCGGCCTGCTCCAGCAGGCGCGCGGCGCCGCGCACGTGGCAGGCGGTGCCCATGCACACGGTGCAGATGTGCTCGCCGCGGGGCTTCAGGTGGAAGCCCTCGTAGAAGGTGGCCACGCCGTACACCTCGGCCGACGACAGCCCCAGGTGCTCGGCGGCCCGCTCCAGGGCCTGCTCGGGCAGGTAGCGGAAGGCCGCCTGCAGGTCGTGCAGCAGGTTGACCAGGCCGGCCGGCTGCCCCTGGGGGTGGCGGGCCAGGACCTCGTCCAGCTCGGCGGGATCGATCACCGCTTGCGCGCTCATGGTGACGGCTCCCAGGGGCTCAGGCCGGCCTGGCCTGCAACCCCGCGTCGTACCCGGCCTGGTAGGCGGCCACGTTGGCCGGGATGAACTTGGGCTTCTTCTCGAACTCGTGCTCGATCATGTGCACGCACACCTGGGTGTCGACCACGCCGGTCAGGCCCACGTAGGCCCCCAGCATGACCAGGTTGGCCGCCCTGGCGGTGCCGGCCTGCTTGGCCAGCTCGGCCGCGGGCAGGTACAGCACCTGGCAGTCCGGGCGCTCCAGCCGGATCGGCACCAGCGAGGTGTTCACCACGATCACCCCGCCCGGCTTGACCCGCGGCCCGAACTTCTCCAGCGAGGGCTGGTTCATCACCAGCAGCGCCCGCGGGGCGACGATGTAGGGCGAACCCACCGGCGTGTCCGAGATGACCACGGTCACGTTGGCCGTGCCGCCGCGCATCTCCGGGCCGTAGGAGGGCAGCCAGCTGACCTCCTTGCCCTCCTGCATGGCGGCGTAGGCCAGGAGCTTGCCCGACAGGAGCATGCCCTGGCCCCCGAAGCCGGCCATCATCACCTCCGTGCTCGCCATGTCACAGGCCCTCCGCCGGCCGGAGGTGTGGCCCCTCGGCCATGTCCGGGGTCTTGAAGATCCCCAGCGGGTAGTAGGGGATCATCTCCTTCTCCAGCCAGCTCGCAGCTTCCTTGGGCGACAGGCCCCAGTTGGTGGGGCAGGTGGACAGGATCTCGGTGAAGGTGAAGCACGTGCCCTGGACCTGGTGCTCGAAGGCCCGCCGCAGCACGGCCTTGGCCTGCACGGTCGCGCGCGGCGTGTGCACCGAGGCGCGCGCCACGAAGCCCGGCGTGCGCAGCCCGGCCACCAGCTCGGCCATGCGCACCGGGAAGCCCACCTGGGCGGGATCTCGGCCGGCCGGGCAGGTGGTGGTGCGCTGGCCCACCAGGGTGGTCGGGGCCATCTGGCCGCCGGTCATGCCGTAGATGGCGTTGTTGACGAACACCACGGAGATCTTCTCGCCGCGGTTGGCCGCGTGGACGATCTCGGCCATGCCGATGGACGCCAGGTCGCCGTCGCCCTGGTAGGTGAACACGACCAGCTCCGGCCGGGCGCGCTTGGCCCCGGTGGCCACGGCCGGGGCGCGGCCGTGCGAGGCCTCGAACATGTCGCAGTTGAAGTACTCGTAGGCCAGCACCGAGCAGCCCACGGGCGCGATGCCCACGGTGCGCTCGCGCAGCTCGAGCTCCTCGAGCACCTCGCCCACCATGCGGTGGATCACCCCGTGGGTGCAGCCGGGGCAGTAGTGCGTGCGGCGCTCGGTCAGCCCCTGGGGGTAGCCGAAGATCTTCTTCATTTCTTGGCCCTCTTCGCCTGGCCGGCGCCCTTCGGCGCCTTGGCCGCGGGCTTGGACGGCGCCCTGGCCGGGGCGGGCTCGACGCCCGCCGCCGCCAGCGACTTGCGCACCTGGGCGATCACGTCGTCCGGGGAAGGCACCACGCCGCCCGCGGTGCCGAAGAAGTCGATCGGCTTGGTGCCCTGGGCGGCCGCCTCGATGTCCACCAGCATCTGGCCCATGTTCATCTCGAGGTCGAGCACCCGCCTGGCCTTGTCGATGGCCTCGCGGCAGGCCCGGGTGGGGAAGGGGTTGACGCTGATGGGGCGGAACAGGCCCACCGAGATGCCCTCCGCCTTCAGCTCCTCGATGGCCGTCTTGCAGATGCGCGCGACCATGCCGAAGGCGGTGATCAGCACGTCGTAGGGCGCGTCGCAGTTGTAGAGCTCCCAGCGCTGCTCGGCCTCGGCGATGCGCGCGTACTTGGCCTTGAGCTTGAGGTTGTGCTGGTTGAGCAGCTCCGGGTCGAGGTACAGCGAGTTGACCACCCGGCGCGGGCGCCCGGCGCAGCCGGTCAACGCCCAGTCGCCCGGGTCGAGCGGCTTGGCCTGGCCCTCGGGCGGGAACTCCACCGGCTCCATCATCTGGCCGATCATGCCGTCGCCGATCAGCATGACCGGGGTGAGGTACTTCTCGGCCAGCTGGAAGGCCAGGCCCATCAGGTCGACCGCCTCCTGGACCGAGGCCGGGGCCAGCACCAGCAGCTTGAAGTCGCCGTGGGCCGTGCCCTTGGTGGCCTGCAGGTAGTCGCCCTGGGCCGGCAGGATGCCGCCCAGCCCGGGCCCGCCGCGCATGATGTTGACCAGCACCACCGGCAGCTCGCAGGCCGCGATGTAGCTGAGCGCCTCCGCCATCAGGCTGATGCCCGGCGAGGAGGAGGTGGTCAGCACCCGCACGCCCACGCCGCAGGCGCCGTAGATCATGTTCGAGGCGGCCACCTCGCTCTCGGCCTGCACGTACTTGCCGCCCACCTCGGGCAGGCGCTTGGCCAGGTACTCGGGCACCTCGCTCTGCGGGGTGATCGGGTAGCCGAAGAAGTGGACGCAGCCCGCCCGGATGGCGGCTTCCCCGATGGCCTCGTTGCCCTTCATCAGGACCTTCGCCATGGCTCCGGCCCTCCTAGTAGGTGAACAGCTCGTACTGCGTGCCCTCGACGTACACCTCGATGGCCACGTCGGGGCAGGCGATGGCGCACAGGCGGCAGCCGATGCAGCGCGCCGGGTCCACCACCCGGGCGTAGGCGTAGCCCTTGGTGTTGAGCTGCTGGCTCATGCCCAGGATCTCCTGGGGGCAGGCGTCGTTGCAGCGTTCACAGCCCTTGCAGCGCTCCTGGTCGATGGCGATCTTCGGCATCCTGCGCTCCTCACTCAGTCGGCCTGGGCCGGCCCAGCGGCGTGGGCCGCGCGGCCGGCAGGTCGGTGGGATCCTCGCACGCGCCCGCCGGCCGCAGCCAGGGGGGCAGCATGTGCCGCTCGAGCCTGAACAGCGGGGCGTCGAGCGCGGCCACCTGGGGGTGGTCGGCCAGCTCCCCCATGGCGGTGATGAACACGAGCGGCAGCCCGCTCTGCGCGGCCACCTCGCGCGCCAGCGCGAGCCCCTCGGCGATCACCTCGGGGGTGGTCTCGGTGACCAGGTGGGCGTTGGACACCAGCCCGGTCACCCGCATGCGCGCGGCGGCCTCGATGGAGGCGCGCATGCGCTGGCAACCCGCCGGGCTGTCGGTGAACGGCCGGCGGCTGTTCAGCACCTGCCACAGGGCGTAGCTGTCCGCCGGCAGGTGGTCGTGGAACGAGCTCAGCATGCGCGCGCCCACCTCGTCGCCGCCCACGTCGAACAGGCTCACCCCGTCCCCGGGGCCGAGCTGCAGCATGCCGCGGATCTCGGGCAGCACGATGGGCAGGTCGGCGAAGCTCTGCGCGCCCGGGGGCACGACCACCCGGACCCCGTGAGACTCGAGCAGCGCGCGCGCCTCGCGGGAGCGGAAGTAGGGGTTCACGATGTCGAGGTCCGCCAGGCGCACGGCCACCCCGCGCGCCCGCAGCGCGAGCGCCAGGTTGACGGCCACCTCGGTCTTGCCCGAGCCGTAGTTCCCGACGATGAACACGCGCCGGGCGGGCGGCGGGAAGTCCACGGATTCTGTGTAGTTACGTGGTGCCACGGCGTTCGGTCATCCATTTAGCACCCGCCCCCTGGCTTGGCAAGTGAAACTTGTCCGGTTGCGCCCGCCGCGGCCCGCGGGGTACCATCCCGCCCGATGGGCGGCTGCGACGCACCCTCCGGGGAGCTGGAGCGGGCCTTCCGCCGGGCGGATCGGCCCGACCTGGCCCTGCTGCTCAACCACGGCTACACCGGGCCCGAGAGCCCGGCCGGCGGCGCGCCCGACACCGGCGGCATCCAGACCTACGTGCAGTCGCTGGCCGCCTCGCTCTCCCGGCTGGGCTACCGGGTGACGGTCTTCACCCGCGGCGGCTTCCCGCACTTCGACGGGGCCCGGCTGCGGCGCGAGACCGAGTACCTGGAGCCGTGCGTGCGCTTCGTGTACGTGCCCGGCGGCGGGGACGCCTTCCTGCGCAAGGAGGACATGGCCCAGGCGCTGGACGAGCAGCTGGCCTGGCTGGACCGCTTCGTGCGGGCCGAGGCCGCGGAGCGCGGCTGCCCCCCGTGGGAGGTGTACGCGCTCTGGAATAGCCACTTCTGGGACGGGGCCGTGCTGGGCCTGGGGCTCACCGAGCGCTGGCGGGACGACGTGGCCGCCGAGGCGCTGGGCCGGCTGCTGCAGGGCGTGGTGCCGGACGAGGAGCTCGAGCGGGTGCGGGCCGGCCGCCACGCGCTGGCGCTGGGGCTCGAGTGGGAGCACCACCTGGGCCGGCTGCTGCTCGAGCTGGAGGGCTCGCCGGCCACCCCGGTGGCCTCCCGCGTGCGGGCCAGCGCGTCCCGCTGGGCGGCCGTGCGCGGCCTGAAGCGCAGGCAGGCGGCCGCGGTGCTGGCCGCGGTGGATCACGCCCTCCACCGGGCCGGCCGGGAGCTGGCGCCGGCGCTCCAGCCGCTGCTGGCCGCGGACGCGCTGGGGCAGGCCGTCCTGGAGCACAGCCCGGAGGTGGCGGCCTGGGCGGCGGCGGCCTTCGCCCGGGTGGATCGCCACGCCTGGACCCCGCACGCCCTGGCGGCCCTGGAGGAGGACGGCCAGGCCGGCCGCCGGGAGCTCCGGCTGTGCGAGCGGCGCTGCCACGAGCGCCTGGTGGTCAGCCGCACGCGCGCCTTCGCGGCCACCTCCCCGGCCCTGGCGGAGCGGCTGCGCTCCCACCTGGGCGCGCCGGCCGCGGGCCTCTTCTACTTCCCCCCCTGCGTGGACCGGGCCCGCTTCCGCCCGCACAGCGCGGCCGAGATGGCCCCGGCCCTGCGCTACCTGGCCGGGCTGTCGGGCGTGTCCGCGGGCGCGCTCGGGCGGGCCAAGCTGGTGTTCGAGACCAGCCGCATGGACCCGACCAAGCGCAAGGATCTGCTGCTGGACGCCTTCGCCCGGGTGGCCGAGGCCACCCGCGGCGAGCCCTGGCGCGCCTACCTGTTCATCGGCGGCGGGCCGGAGAACGAGGTGGCCCAGGCCCTGCGGCGGCAGATCGCCTCGCACGCCGCCCTGCGCGGGCGGGCCTTCCTGACCGGCTTCATCCCCGAGGAGCACCTGGCCCCGCTGTTCTCCCTGGCCGCGGTGTACGCCTCGCCCGCCGAGGTCGAGGACTTCGGCATGACCGTATCCCAGGCGGCCGCCTCGGGCTGCGCGGTGGTGTGCTCGGATCTCATCCCCTTCCCCCGGCAGTACGCCCCGGCGGACGCCATCATCCTGCCGGCCGGCGACGTGGACGACTGGGTCCAGGCCCTGCGGCGCCTCCTGGACGACGATCGCGATCGCGCCGCGCGGGCCCTGCGGCTGCAGGAGCGGGTCAAGGTGCTCGACTGGGACGCGCAGACCCGCGCCTTCCTCGCGCACCTCGGCCGGCTGGGGATGGACATCCCCCCCGGGCGGCCCTGAGCAGGATCAGCCCCGCCGCGCGGGGTAGGAAACTCTAGGGCACGAGCTGGATGCGGCGCTCGGCGTGGGTGACCACGTCGAGCTCCTCGTAGGCCAGCGGCGGGGCCTCGTTGCGGCGCCAACGCTCCATCTCGTCGGCGTGGTGCAGGCCGGCGGGGTCGTGCTGCTGGCCGCCCGGCAGCGCGTTCCAGGCCCGCGGGCCGTCCGGGCCCATCTCGGCCACCAGCCGCTGGGTGGGGCCGTGGGAGTAGCCGAAGCTGTCCGGATCCCACAGCCCGAAGTTGGCCGGGTCCACGGTGAAGTTGTCGCCGTGGCGCGGGAAGCCGTCGGGGTAGGCGGGATCGCCCGGCGGGGGGATGGAGAACGTGTCCGCGCCGAAGCGATCCACCGGGATGAGCGTCTTCAGGCGCAGGGTGTGCAGCCGGCCCCACTGCCAGGCCGCGGGATCGGCGCCCAGCCGGGACTCGAGCTCCTGGAGGGCCAGCCAGACCGCCCGGGCCAGGCGCTCGTCCCGGGTCTCCACCTCGGGCTCGGTGTCCAGATCGTCCCACAGCACGCTCTGGCCCGAGGCGGCGTCGTAGCTGGCCAGCCGCTCCGGCGCGTTCACCGCCCAGGCCAGGGTGCGGGCCACCGCCTGGCCGTCCGGCCACTGGCCGGCCTCCAGGCCCGTGCGCGCCAGCTCGTCGCCCAGCGCGAGCGGGGCGAGCTTCACCAGGCTCGCGTTGAACAGGCTGGCGGCCACGCTGTCGGCCACCTGCGCCGCGCTCGCCTCGTGCTCCAGGCCCGAGGGCGCCAGGAAGCTCGACCAGGCCGCCAGGCGGTCGTGGGCGGTCTGCAGCTCGCCCAGGCCGGCCGGGCCGGCCTCGGCCACCAGCGCGGCCAGGTCCGGGTGGCTGCCCGGCGCGTCCCGCTCCTCGAGGAGCGCGGCCAGGGCCGAGACCAGGGCCGGGGCCAGCGCCGCGCCGAGCGGGGAGCGGTGGTCGCCCTGCAGCGCCGAGAGCTCCTCGGTCGTCACCGCGCCGCGCGCGGTGAGCTCCGCCAGCCGGCCCTTGATCCGCGCCATGCGGTGGCCGAGATCGAAGCCCCAGCCCAGGTAGACCGGGTCGTTGAAGGGGTTGCCGTCGCTGTTGGTGCCCACCTGATCCTGGTTGGCGGTGGCCAGGAAGCCGTCGGCCGGGTTCTCGGCGGTCGGGATGTGCGCGTGGTCCAGGCTGCCCTGCCACTCGTACTCGCCCGTGCCGGGCAGCACCCGGTCGGGCGCCGGGAGCCCGGGCTGGCCCGGCGTCCAGGCCAGCGCGCGCGCGTCGCGCACCGGCACCTCGGCGTGGGTGGACCAGTAGATGTCGCCCGCGCTCGTCGCGAACATGAAGTTCTGGCCGCCCACCTCGAAGTGCTCGAGCGCGGCCTGGATGTCCTGCACCCCGCGCGCGGTGGCCAGCCCCAGGAAGCAGGCGATCTCGTTGGAGGGCTGCTCGCCCACCCAGCGGACGCTGAGGGCCGAGTCGGCCGTGCGCGTGGAGGGCAGGATCGGCCCGTGGTGGGGGACGAACTCGACGTCGAACTCGACCGGGTCGCCCGCGTTCAGCCGCACCACCTCGTGCTGCCTGGTGAGGGGCACCTGCGCGCCGTCGAACAGGACGGTGTCCGGCGCCCCGGCCGCGCCGGCGGTGATCACCTCCTGGTACACGTCGGTCACGTCGAAGTTGGAGACCGTGGCGCCCCAGGCGATGTCGCGGTTGAAGCCCAGGGTGATCCCGGGGGTGCCGGCGAAGGCCAGCCCGAGGGTGTCCCAGTCTCCCCCGGCCCGCGCGGTGTTCAGGTGCACGAACCAGAAGACCGGCGGGCTGCTCAGGCCCAGGTGCGGATTGGAGGCCAGCGTGGCCAGGCCCGAGGCCATCCCGGCCCCGGCCACGGCCCAGTTGTTCGAGCCGCGCTCCGGGCCGAACTGGAGCGCGTCGAAGCGCCGGAGCGCCGCTGCGAAGCGGTGGGCGGCCTGGAGCTGGGGGAGGGACGGCCGGAGGCCGGGGGGGAGCGGCGCGGGCCGCGGCGGCGGCGGGCCCAGGAAGTCCGCCCGGGTCAGCGCCACCTCGGCCGGGGCCAGCGGCCACAGGTCGGTGAACAGGCCCGCCCGCGCGGCCAGCCGGGGATCGGGCGAGTCGCCGGGGAAGGCCGCGGCCACGGCCTGCTGGGCCAGGCTGCGATCGATCTCGTCCCAGGCGGTGAAGCTCAGGTTGTAGGTCTGGTAGCGGGCCAGCGCCAGGGTGTCCTCGGGCGTCCAGTCGGTCAGCATGGCCGCCGGCAGGAGCTCGGGCAGGATGCCGGGCAGGCGGGAGGTGCCCGCGCGCAGCTCGTCGATGTAGGCGGTCACCCCGTCGGAGAAGGCCTGCAGCCCCTCGCGCATGTCCTCGTCGCCGGCCAGCGACTCCCAGATGGCGCGGGCCTGGCGCGGGATGCCCAGCACCCGCATGGTCACGTCGCCCTGGACCAGGCTCGGATCCAGGCTGCCGGCCACCTCGGCCAGCCTGCCCGTCACCCCCCGGCGCAGGAACTCCATCTGGCCCATGCGGTCGCGGGCCATCAGGTAGCCCTGGGCGCGGAAGGCGTCGACCAGGGTCGCGGCGTAGATGTGCGGGATGCCGCGATCGTCGTAGACCACGTCCACCGGGGCCGACAGACCCGCGACCCGGGGGGCCGACTGGATCGGCAGGTCCTCGATGCGGGTGGCCGGCCCGCCGCCGCCCTCGTCGCAGCCCGCGCCGAGGGCGAGCAGCGCCACCAGACCGTACGCTCCGCGCCAACCCACGTTCACTCGGATGCTCATCTCGGGTCCCCCAGAAGGGCGGTATGCCCGGGCGCAGGGTAGTCGGCGGCGGCGTCCCTGACAAGCCGCGTCGCGTCAACGGGGGCTGTTTACTTCCCCCGCGGTTCGACTAGCATGCCGGCCCATGGACGAGGTGGTGCAGCGCGCGCTCCGCTCGCTCGGCTCGGCCGGCTCTGCCGGGGCCCGGGAGGCCGTCCTGGCCCTGGGCGAGCGGGCGGTGGGGGAGGTGTGCGCGGCGCTGCGGGCCAGGGTCCCGCTCGGGGAGCCCGGGGCCAACGGCCGGGCGGTGATGGAGGACCTGGAGGATCTGCTCTCCAGGCTGGCGGTGGCCTTCACCGCGACCTTCGTCGAGGAGGTCCTGCGCGAGCCCGCGCTGGTCGGCTCCTTCGCCGTGCTCTCGGCCGCGGGCCAGGTGCCTGGCCCGGCCGCGGCCGAGCTGCTCGAGCAGGCGCTCGCGAGCCGGGACGGGTCCATGCGCTGGCTGGCGCTCACCCGGCTGGTCGAGCGGAGCGATCCGCGCCTCGTGCCCCGGCTGGCCGGGCTGCTCCGGGACCGCGACGGGCTGGTGGTGTTCGCGGCCGTGGGCGCGGCCAGGCGCTGGGGGGGCGAGGAGCTCCTGGCGCCGCTCGAGCGGGTGCTCGCGGGGAAGCGCACCCCGATCGGCACGCGCGAGGGGGCCCTCGACGCCCTGGAGGCGATCTGCGCCCGGCTGGGCCGCCCCCCGCCCGGCGGCCGGCCGCGCCGGCTGCTCGAGGTCCCGCTGCCCGGGGCGCAGAAGCTCCTGGTGATCGAGGGCAGCCAGGTGGCGGCCGGGGAGCCGCTCGCGGAGGGGCCGGGCGGTCCGCTGCGGGCCCCCTGCGCGGGCGTGGTGGTCGGCCTGGAGCGCGAGGGCGGCCCGGTCCCGGTCCGGCTGACCCTGCGGCGGCTGGCCCCGCCGGGCTGAGGCGCAGGCCTGGAAATCCCCAGCGACCTCCGTCTGCTCAGGACCTGAAAGAGCTCTCGAAAGGAGACGACATGAGCGAGTCCAGCCGCCTGGCGGGCCTCAAGATCGTGCTGACCGGGGACTTCGGCGCCTACGAGCGCGACGAGGCCACGCGCGTCCTGGAGGGGTTGGGGGCCGACGTGACCGGCTCGGTCAGCGGCAAGACCCAGGTCGTGTTCGCCGGCAAGAACCCCGGGGCCACCAAGCTCGGCCAGGCCAAGAAGCGCGGCCTGCCCGTGCTGGGCGAGGCCGAGCTGGTCGCGCTCATCCAGGGCCAGGCCCTCGACGAGCTGCTCGCGGGCGCCGCCGCGCCTGCCGCCGCCGCCGAGCCTCCGAAGCCCGCGCTGCCCATGCCCTTCGTCGAGCCGCCGCCGCGCGATGGCGAGTACCTGGAGCGCTTCCCCGGCTCGGACCGGGTGCGGGTGTCGGGCAGCTACCGGGCCGGGCTCCGGCACGGCTCCTGGAAGGTGTACTTCGAGAGCGGCCAGCTCCGCGAGGACTACACCTGGGAGGCGGGTCTGAAGCACGGGCCGGAGCTCGACTGGACCGCGGACGGCACCAAGATCTGCGACGGGCGGAACGAGCGCGGCAAGCGGATCGGCACCTGGACCTGGTGGTACCCGGACGGGCGTTTCAACCAGGCCTGCACCTACGACGGGCGGGGCCTGCGCCAGGGGGAGTACCGCTGGGACCTGGAGGACGGCTCGCCGCGCGCCCGGGGGGCCTACCTGGACGACAAGTACCACGGCGCCTGGACCTGGTGGCGGGAGGGGGCCTGGGAGAAGCTCGAGCGCGCCTTCGACCGGGGCGCGCAGCACGGCCCCGAGGCGGCCTGGTTCCCCGGCGGGCAGCTCGCCCTGCGGCGCGGCTTCTGCCGGGGCGAGAAGCACGGCCTGGAGGAGGTCTTCGACCCCACCGGCAAGCTGACCTACCGGGGCGAGTGGCTGCACGGCCAGGCGGTCGGCGAGCACCTCCACCTGGACGAGGCGGGCCAGGAGGTCCGCGGCCTGTACGTCGACGGCCTGCCCGAGGAGGTCCGAGCCGACGCCAAGGGGCGCGAGAAGGTGCTCAAGAAGCTCAAGAAGGCCAAGGATCACTACGCCAAGGCCGACGCCCTGGGGGAGCGCGTGGAGTACGGCCAGCGCGCGGCCTTCCTGCTGCACCTGTGGCGGGGCGGGCACCTGGACGTCCCGGCCGATCCGGACCTGTGGGAGCTGCTGTGCGAGGTGGACGAGCTGGTGCGCGGCGAGGAGGTGGTCGCCTTCCTGAGGGCGGCGCAGACCAAGGACGCCTACGCGACCGTGCTGCCGGGCTGGCCGGACAGCCTCGACCGCCTGGTCATGGAGGTGTACGCGCGCGAGCCCGGGCCGATCGACGCGGCCCGGGACTCGCTGCCGGGGCCGATGAGGGCGGGCGTCGCCCTGGTGCAGGCGCGTTTCGGCAAGAGCGCGGGCGACACCCTGAAGGGCCTGCTCCCCGCCCTGGCCGCGGCCCACGTGGAGCGGGGGCTCGGGCCGGACATCTGGTGGCCCGGGGAGGGCGGCCTGCCCGAGCAGCGCAAGCTCTTCCTCGACTACCAGGGCACCCGCACCGAGCTCTTCGACCGGCTGCTCGGCTTCTTCGGCCCGTACGAGGACTTCGTGGCCGAGCTGGAGAAGCACGCCTTCCGCGAGGCCGAGGAGTCCTGCGCGCGGGTGAGCTTCGCCACCTTCCGCCCGCTGGTGGAGCGGGCCACGCCCGAGCAGCTCGCCGTGCTGATCTCCGGCATCTCGCTCGACAACTTCACCCAGGACTACCTCCAGCGGGCGCTGACCGAGTGGCGCCACGACGACGGCGCCACCCTGGCGCGGATCGCCCTGGAGGTGAAGGACACGGGGCTGCGCAAGTGGCCGTGCGTGTGCGTGGCCATCCTGAAGCTGAGCGAGGAGGGGCGGGAGATCCCCCCCGAGCTGCTGGCCGCCCTGGCGCTGGCCACCGAGTCGCCGACCAGCTCCAGCGAGTGGTACCACGGCGCGCTGCGGGAGCTCGACGAGGGGCTGCGCGAGGATCCGCACCACATCGCGGCCCGGGTCGGGATCGGCCCGGGCTGCGCGGTGCCCCGCACGGCGCTCCTGCGCCGCGCGCTCGCCCGGCTGCCCGCCGAGGCGTTGCGCGGGGTGCTCGAGCGGCAGATGGAGTCGCATTACGGCCAGACCGAGGCCGGCCAGTACCTCCACCTGGTGGACGACCCGGCGCTGTGGCGGCGCTTCCTCGGGCTCGCCCTGGCGGACACCTACGGCCACCGCGACCCGTGCGTCTACGGCCTGGGCGACCTCGGGGCGAAGGGGCTGCCGCTGCTGGCCGAGGCCCTGGAGGCCGCCAAGGGCAAGGACTGGCGCGAGGGGCTGGGCAAGGCCATGCTGGTCGCGCTGGCGCGGGCGATCGAGGAGCAGGGCGACTTCTCGGAGGAGTACGACCGCTTCGTGCGCTTCGACGCCATCAAGGACGACTACTACCACCAGTTCTACCTCCCGTTCCTGCAGCGCATCGTGCACCGGCTGCCCACCCCGCGGGCCGAGCAGGTGCTGCTGCGCGGCCTCGCCTCGGACGCCTTCTCGCGCGCCTTCCGCATGCTCGCCAGCCACCCCACCCGGCGCGTGCTCGAGGTGGCCTTCCGCGAGCTCGTCGCCCGCGAGGCGACCTTCAAGGCCGAGCAGCAGCGGGACGTGCGGGCCGGGCTCGCCGCGCTGCCCGGCGCGCGCGGCTGGGTGAGGTGGATCCTGCAGTCGGGCGGGGGCGGGGGGCTGGGCGACGCGCTCCGGGACGCGCTCGGCCGCCAGGCCTTCGAGGAGCTGGAGGCTGAGCTGCGCGCGGCGGGGGTGGCCCAGGCCGCCCAGCTCGACCACGTGGAGAAGGTGCGGCTGCGCGCGGAGAAGGCGGGCGGCCAGGGCGAGCGCATCTACCTGCTGCGCCGGCTGGAGGGCGATCCGGCCGGGGACGACCTCAACCTGATCGGCGGGCCCGCCCCGGGGGTGGGCGCCTCGCGCTGGCCGCGCTGCGGGGACGAGCCCATGACCCACCTGTTCACCCTGGATGTGCGCAGCATGCCCGAGCTGGCCGCGCGGGTGGGGGAGGGGGTGCGGGCGGTGTCGGTGTTCTGCCTGAACCCGGACGACAACGAGGCCTACGAGGCGGGCACGGACCAGACCGCGGTGGTGTGCACCCGCGAGGAGGAGCTGGCGGCGGCCGAGCCGCCCCCCGAGGACGCGCCCGCGCTGGAGCGGCGGCGCTACCAGGCGGTGGCCGTCGACCTGTCGCCCTCCGTCTGGCAGGGCAAGGGCAGCGACAAGGAGCTGCGCGGGGAGATCTACCGGGCCGGCGGGCGGGCGCTGGGCGAGCCCATCTGGCTGCAGGACGAGGAGGACGGCGGCGCGTTCCTGGCGCAGTTCGACGAGAGCTTCGTCGACATGAACCTGGGCGACTGCGGGGTGATGTACGTGTTCGCCGACACGGCCTTCTGGCAGTGCCACTGAGCCGAACCGGTGGACGCGGATCTGGCCGCCCTGGCCTGCTCCAGCGGCCTGCCCGAGCCCGCTGTCAGCGCTCCCGGCCAGCGCGGATGAATGCGACGATACCTCCCGGCCCTCCTGCTCGATTTCTCTTGCGTGCTTCCACCCTCATAGAATCCCTTTTCGGCGGCCACAGGGTTTGACTCGGCAGCCTGGACCACGTTGTATCAGGTGGGTGGGCGCTGCCGTGCTGGCGCGGGAAGGGGAAGGCGTGAAGGACCGGGTCCTCAGGGTGGCGCTCGTGCTCGCCGGCGTGGCCGGGCTCCTGCTGCGCGACCAGTACGCGGGGCCCGGGCAGGAGCTGGTGCGGTGCCACGCCGGCAACCTGTGCGTCTCCTTCGCCCTCTACTTCGTGGCCACCTTCCTGCCCTGGCCAGGCCGCTTCGGCAGGCTCCTCTCCGCGGGGCTCGCGCTCGCGGCCGTGGAGCTGTTCGAGGCCACGGACGGCTTCGGCGTCATGGCGAACACCTACGACCCGCTCGACTTCGTCGCCAACGCGGCCGGGGTGGGCCTGGCGCTCGGGCTCGACGCCCTGGTCCGCCGGGGCGGCGGCGCCGGCCCGCGCCCGGCGAGGCGAGCATGAGGACCTTCCACGAGCTGTTCACCGGGCGGGCCTGGCGGGAGCTCCGGGGCTGCCCGGGGCGGTACGTGCTGGCCGCGCCGGAGCCCGGGCTCACCCCGGAGGCGCTGGCCGGGAGCGACGCGCCCGCCCAGGAGCACCACGTCCCGGCCGCGCGCGACGCCGTGCTCGTCCTCCCCCTCCCCGGCGGCGGCGGGCTCATCACCTACCGCCACCCGGACGGCACCCACCTGCACACGCTGAACTCCCCCGAGGGCCTGGCCAGGAAACTCGCCCAGCTCGGCATCCCGGAGGGTTGAGCCCGGGGGCGCCTCCCGGGCGCTCAGCCCCGGCGGGCGAAGGCGTGGAAGTGGTGGTACTGGGCCAGCAGGGTCACCGCGCGCTTGACGAGCCGCTTGTCCTTCCGCCAGGCCAGCCTCAGGCAGCGCAGGAAGAGCCCCCGCTCGTCGGCCGGGGCCCGGGTGAGGAAGTAGCGGAACAGGCGGCCCGAGCGCAGCAGCATGGGCCAGTCGGTCTTCTTGCGCGGGTAGCGGTCGGTCAGCTCCTCGATCTGCCCCAGCCAGGCGGCGAAGCGGGCCTCGAAGGCCTCCGGGGCGTACAGCCGGCGCAGGAGGTCCCGGTGGCCGGCCGCCAGCTCGGCCGGGCTCATCTGCTTGGGCAGGACGTTGGTGCCGTGGTGCCACTCGCCGGCGAACTCGTCCGCCAGCAGGCGCCCCTCGGCCTGCAGGCGCGCGTGCAGCGGGGTGCCGCGCGGGGCGGCCAGCAGGCTCACCCCGGCGGCCGGGGCCGCGGCGGTCTGCATGAAGGCGAAGATCTCGTCGAACACCGTGGCGTCGTCGTGGTCGAAGCCCACGATCAGCCCCAGGAAGGGCACCAGCCCGTGGCGGTTGAGCCGCCGCAGGCGCTCGCGCGGATCGCGCCTGAGGTTGTGGCCCTTCTGCACCTCGTCCAGGCTCTCGGCCCGCACCGACTCCAGCCCCATGAACAGCACCGAGAAGCGCGCGTCGGCCAGCTTCTGCAGGAGATCCTCGTCGTCGGCCACCTCGAGGGCGAGCTGGGTGCTGAAGCTGAGCGGCCGGGTCTGGCGCGTGTTCCAGGCGATGATCGCCTCGAGCAGCGCCCGGGCGTGCTCCTTGTGCCCGATGAAGTTGTCGTCGGTGATGAACACCGAGCGGGCGCCGAGCGCGTGCACGGCCTGCACCTCGCGCAGCACCTGCTCGACGGGCTTCACCCGGTGGCGGCCGAACAGCGTCACCACGTCGCAGAAGTCGCAGCGGTGGTTGCAGCCCCGGCTGGCCTGCACGCTCATGCTGACGTAGTGGCGCGGATCCTGCAGGCTGAAGTCGGGCGCCGGGCTCAGCGCCAGATCGACGGGCCCCTCCTGGGCGTAGACCGCCTGGGCGCGCCCGGCGGCCCAGTCCTGGAGGAAGCGCGGCCAGGTGAGCTCGGCCTCGCCCAGGAACAGGTGGTCGGCGAGCTCCCGGCCGCGCTCGGCGTGCACGCTGGCCCAGGTGCCGCCCAGCGCGACAGGCACCCCCCGGGCCCGGAAGGCCCGGCACAGCTCGATCACCCGGGCGGCGTGCAGGGTGTTGCCGGTCACCGCCACCAGGTCGCAGGGGGTGTCCAGGGCGAGCGGGCCCACGTTCTCGTCCTGCAGGCGGTACTCCACCCCCAGCCCGGGCGGGGTGAGCGCCATCAGGGTGGGCAGGGCGGGGTTGGGCACCAGGGCCCGGGCGCCCATCAGCTCGACCATGCCCTCCAGGCACCAGAAGTTGTCCGGGTGCTTCGGGGCCACGAGCAGCACCCGCTTCCAGGGGCCCTGACCGTAGCGCTTGAAGGCGAGCGGGCGCATGGCTCCGGGCTTCCCATGCCGGGCCGGACCTGTCAAGCCCCCCACCCCTGGCCCCCCCTCCCTGCCTCGGCGAAGCCGTCCTCACGCCTCTCGAGGGCCCCCACCGCGCTTCGCGCGGGGGGGAGGGGTTGGCCAGAGGAATGTCTTGAGATCCCCGGCGGGCCTGGGCCAGAATCCGCCGCCGGAGGCGCAGCATGGGCGACATCCTGGTCGGGCTGGACGTGGGCTCGGTGTCCGTGTCGGTGGCCGAGGTCGGCCCCGACGGGGTGCTGCTGCGCGGCGCGACCGTGCGCCACCGCGGCGATCCCGTGGGCGTGGCCCGGCAGCTGCTCGCGCGCCTGGGCGGGCCGGGGCCGGAGGCGGTGGCCGCCACCGAGTCCACCCCGGCGGCGCTCCCGGCCGCCCACCGCGCCGACAACCTGGTGGCCACCATCCGCGCGGCCCGGGTGCTGCACCCGGGGCTGGGCGCGCTGCTGCTGGTCGGCGGGGAGAAGTTCTCGCTGAGCGTGTTCGAGCCCGGCGGGCGCTACAAGGGCAGCCGCTTCAACAGCCTGTGCGCCGCCGGCACCGGCTCCTTCCTCGACCAGCAGGCCCAGCGCCTGGGCCTGGCCGACAGCTCCGAGCTGGCCGGGCTGGCGCGCCGGGCCGAGGGCGCGCGCCCGCGCATCGCCACCCGCTGCGCCGTGTTCGCCAAGACCGATCTCATCCACGCCCAGCAGGAGGGCTACGACCTCCCGGCCATCTGCGACGGGCTGTGCCAGGGCCTGGCGGCCAACGTGCACGACGCGCTGTTCTCCGGCCAGCCCCCGCCCGAGCCGGTCGTGTTCGCCGGCGGGGTGGCGCGCAACCAGGCGGTGACCCGGCACCTGCAGGCGCTGCTCGGCTGCCCGCTCGTGGTGGACGAGCACTGCTCGCTGTACGGAGCGCTGGGGGCCGCGCTCGAGCTCGGGCGGGTGCGCCGGGGCGAGCCGGCCGAGCTGCCCCCCCCGGCCGCGCCGGGGCCAGCCGGGGTGAAGGGCTTCTACGCCCCGCTGGCGCTCGTGCGCAGCGAGTACCCCACGCGCTGGTCCGAGCGCTCGTACGCCTTCAGCCCGCGGGTGGTGCCCGCGCCCGGCCCGGTCGAGGTGGACGAGTACCAGGCCCCGACCCGCGGCGCGCGCGTACCTGTACTTCTAGGCATCGACGTCGGCTCCACCTCGACCAAGGCCGTGCTGCTCGACCCCGCGGGCCCGGCCGGTCCAGGCGACGAGGGGCTGCCGGTGCTGGCCGGGTTCTACACCCGCACGGCCGGGCAGCCGCTGGTGGCGGCCCAGGCCCTGCTGGAGGCGGCCGTCGACTGGGCGCGAGCGGGCGGCTTCGAGCTCGAGGTGCGCGCCGCGGGCACCACGGGCTCGGGGCGGAAGTACATCGGCGCGCTGCTGGGCGCGGACCGGGTGCTGGACGAGATCACCGCCCACGCCGGGGCGGCCGTGGCGCTCGACCCGCGGGTGGACACCATCATCGAGATCGGCGGGCAGGACGCCAAGTTCACCACGCTGAACGCCGGCACGGTCACCCAGTCGTTCATGAACCAGGTGTGCGCCGCGGGCACGGGCTCGTTCATCGAGGAGCAGGCCCGGAGGCTCGGCTGCCGCCTGGAGGACCTGGCCGCGCGCACCGAGGGGCGGCGCGCCCCGCTGGCGAGCGATCGCTGCACGGTCTTCATGGAGCGCGACATCAACGTGTTCCTGGCCGAGGGCTGCGCGGTGGACGAGGCGCTGTGCGCCGTGCTGCACGCGGTGCGCGAGAACTACCTGCTCAAGGTGGCGCGCGAGGGCCAGATCGGCGAGCGGGTCTGCTTCCAGGGGGCCACGGCCAAGAACCGCTCCCTGGTGGCGGCCTTCGAGGCCCGCCTGCAGCGGCCCATCCGCGTCTCGCGCTACTGCCACCTGACCGGCGCCCTGGGGGTGGCGCTCGAGCTCCGCGCGCTGGCCCGCGCCCCGGGCTTCGAGACCCGCTTCCGCGGCCTCGGGCTCCACGCCGAGCGCATCCCGGTGCGCGGCGAGGTGTGCGAGCTGTGCCGCAACCACTGCAAGCTGCGGGTGGCCGAGGTGGGCGGCGAGCGGGTGACCTACGGCTTCCTGTGCGGCCGCGACGCGGACACGGAGCGCTTCGTGTCCTCGAACCGCGCGGGCTTCGACCTCCTCAAGGCCCGCCGGGCGCACTTCCGGCCCGAGCCGCTGGCCGAGCCGCCCCGCGCCCGGGCGGTCACCATCGGCCTGCCGGCGGCCCTGCACCTGGTCGAGGACCTGCCCTTCTGGCAGGACTTCTTCGCCCGCCTGGGGGTGCGCACGGTGACCAGCGAGGGGCTGGCCGAGGCCGTCACCCAGGGCAAGCGCCTGGCCGGGGCGGAGTTCTGCTCGCCCATCTCGGCCTGGCACGCCCACGTGAGCTCGCTGGCCGACAAGGCCGACTGGGTGTTCGCCCCCTTCTACCTGGAGGGGGAGCGCCACGACGGCCGGCGCCACCAGTTCTGCTACTACACCCAGTACGCCCCGGCCCTGGTGAACACGCTGCGCACCCCCGGCCTGCTGGAGCGCTGCCTGCGGCCGCTGGTGCACGCCGGCGAGCGGCGCTTCGGCGGGCTGGGGCGGCTGACCGCCGCGCTCCGGCCGGCGCTCGGCAAGGACCTCGGCCGGGGCGAGGTGGAGCGGGCCTGGTGGCAGGCCGAGGAGCGCGTCCAGGAGAAGCGCGCGAGCTGGCGCGGGGTGATGGCCCGCGTCCTGGAGGGCCGCCAGGACGTGGCCGTGGTGCTGCTCGGCCGGCCCTACACCCTGTTCGTCCCGGAGATGAACAAGGGCATCCCCGAGCTGTTCGCCGCCCAGGGCGTGCCGGCCCTGGAGCAGGACATGCTGCCGCCCGCGGACCTGGGGGAGGTGGCCGGGCTGATCCGCAAGGTGCACTGGCGCCAGGCCAAGCGCGTGCTGGCCGCGGCCGAGCGGGCCGCGCGCACCCCGGGCCTGTACCCGGTGCTGGTGACCTCCTTCAAGTGCGGCCCGGACGCCTGCGCCATCGAGTACTTCCGGCGCATCATGCACCACCACGACAAGCCCTACCTGATCCTGCAGCTCGACGAGCACGACTCCCAGGTGGGCTACGAGACCCGCGTCGAGGCGGCCGTGCGCGCCTTCCGCAACCACCACGCCGGGGCCCAGCCGATCGCCGGGCAGGCCAAGCTCCCGCTGGTGCCGGCCATCTCGAAGCAGCTCCCGCCCGGCCGGCCGCTGTTCTTGCCGGCCTGGGACACGCTGGCCTCGCCGCTGTTCGCCGCGGCGTTCCAGCACAACGGCATCGACGCCCGCCTCATCCCCGAGGACGCCGCCAGCATCGCGGCCAGCCTGGGGCACAACACGGGCCAGTGCATCCCGCTGAACATCATCGTGCACCAGTTCATGGCCGCGGTGCGCGCGCAGGGCCTCGATCCGGCCGACTGCGCCCTGTGGATGCCGCAGTCCTCCATCGGCTGCAACATCGGCTTCTTCCCCCAGTACGCCAAGGCGCTGCTGGAGACCGTGGGCGGCGGCTTCGAGGCCACCCAGCTCTACAACGGCGAGACCACCGCCCACGAGGTGTCGCTCGGCACGGCGCTGGACGCCTACTACGGCTACCTGTTCGGCGGCATGCTCCGGCGCATGTCCTGCCACGTGCGGCCCTACGAGCGGAATCCGGGCGAGACCGACCGCGTCGTGGCCGAGCTGCTCGAGCTGGCGCGCCTGGCGGTGCTCGACCAGCGCGGCAAGCTGGAGACGGCCCGCGAGATGGTGGCGCGCCTCCTGGCCATCCCGGTGCGGGGCGAGCCGCGCCCCAAGGTGGCGCTGTTCGGCGATCTGTACGCCCGCGACAACGACGTGCTGAACCAGGATCTGGTGCGGGCCATCGAGCGCCACGGGGGGGAGGCCCTGACCACGCCCTACTCCGAGTACAGCCGCATCATCGCGCTGCCCTACATGCGCAAGTGGCTGCGCGAGCGGAACTACAAGGACTTCCTGCTGACCGCCCCGCTGCTCGGGGCGGTGGAGGTGCTCGAGCGCCGCTTCCAGCGCGAGTTCCAGAAGGTGATCGGCAAGCCCCGCGTGACCCGGCGCTTCGGCACGGCCGAGCAGATCGTGGCCCGCTTCGGGGTGCGCATGCAGCACACCGGCGAGAGCTTCGACAATCTCCTGAAGATCTTCCACCTGCTCGCGCGCCACCCGGACCTCGCGCTGTTCGTGCAGACCAACCCGGCCTTCTGCTGCCCCTCCCTGGTGACCGAGGCCATGGCGGCGGACATCGAGCGGGTGACCGGGGTGCCCGTGGTCACGGTGACCTACGACGGCACCGCGGCCCAGAAGAACAACGTGATCTATCCGTACCTGGATCTGGCGGAGAGGAATTAGCCCCTGCGACGAATCGGCCCGGGGCGTTGGCCGATCCCGCGTGTCTGGCTCTCTCCGGGCCTTTCCAGGAGGGTGAAGGGCAGGAGGGCGTTCCAGCCGCGGCTGGCCGTGACCCCTTCCCCCACGCGCGCAGCGCGGTGGGGGAAGGATGGGATGGGGGGGCTCCTGGGGTCACGCAAGGGCGGACCCATGCGTCCGGCACCGCGAAGTCTGCCGCTTGCGGATCGGGCCGACGTTCCCTCTGCCGAGGGCCGGGGTTTTCTCCCGCAGGAAAGTGGAAAACTCCGCGTCCTTTTTGGTCCTCGGATATGGGAAACCGGTTTTTGGTTTCTTGTGTTTGGTCCGCGGTGGGAAGTTTCTGGTCCGCAGGCGCGACCCTCTTGAAACCCGGTGCCAGGAGTCTGGTCCGCGGTGCAACGTCTTTGGTCCAGGGTGTCTCCTTTTCGGTCCGAGGTGGGGGCTTCCCTCGCCGGAGGCGCGCTGTGTTTGCTCCGGCGAGGGAGGCGAGTGGTCCGCTTCTCGGCGCGACGGGACACGGGTCGTAGGAATGTGCTCCTCGCTTTCAGCTCACCCGTTCACAGCCGGAGCAGGCAGGGGCTCGACCGTACGCGGCTGGACCGGCGCTGGGGTCGGCTGGACCCCGGCCGTGGGCTTCTCGACCTGCGCCGACTTCTTCCGGCTCAGCTCCCGGAGCGAGTACATCCTGCTGTGTTCGAGGTCGCCCACGTCCTTGAAGACGGCGCGCCCGACCTGGGCGAGCAGGCGCATGTTGGCGTAGGCCCGGCCATCCAGCTCGTCCATCTGGACCGTCCGGTCCTTGGACTGCTCCCTGAGCGCCTTCTTGCTCTCCGCCTGCGCGGTGATGCCGGCGACGGTCTTGTCGAGCCGCTCCAGGAACTTCTGGATCTCGGCCCGGGCCTTCTCCGAGGGGTTGAGCTCCGGGTTGACGAGGAGGGCGCGCAGGGTGATGAGGCGGGTGCGGAGGAGGGCGGCGTCCTTGCCGAGGCGGCCGGACAGGGCCTTGACCTGGCTGGTCAGCTCGGCGGCCTTCTCGCGGGTCTCCTGGGCGGTCTCCTCCGGGTTCGGGGCCCTGCGGGCCACGGCCACGGTGGCCAGGGCCACGCCGCGGCGGAGCACGTTCTTGCCCTCCTCGAGGACGACGGCCTCGCCGGCGCGGGCGCCCTTCTTGGAGCCGCGCACCTGGCGGCAGGTCGCGGAGCCGTCGCGGATCTGGTCCCGGAGGGCGGTGAGCTCCGCGAGCAGCTCGGGGGTGTACCCGGCCGGCTCCAGGGCCGCGAGGTCGGCGGTGGCGAGGGGGAGGAGGCGGTCGAGCGCATTGATGATCTCCTCGCTGCGGTACCGCTTACCGAGGGTCACGAAATCTTCCTTGGACACGGGCGCGAGCATGACGATCCTCCTTGCCCGGCGTGGTAGTTGCCGGGCCGTGTTTGGTTCCCCCGTGGGGCGAACCGTGTTCAGGGTCGGCCGGAGTGCTTTACACGGAGCGTGCCAACCGCCCAGGACCGCGGCGCCGAACTCCGCCCCGCGCCTGCTTTGGCATGGATTCGCGGGCCGTTGCCCGGTCCGCTACGTGTTCTTTCCTACGCCGCACGTCGCACGTCGCACGCCCTACGCAAAAAGTGGTGACTGAAAAAATCAGGCACGTGTCCGGATTCCGGGCATGGCAACGTAGTGTCACGGGCACGGCGAAGGCTGGACGGGGCGGGGCGAACGCGAAGCGCCCCTTGGCTCCCGCTGAAGCCTCTGGTATCCTGCCGTGGTCGAGAATCTTATTCGTGGAGGTCGGGGACATGCGGGAAATGGGATCGCCTCGAGGGTCGGTATTTGCGGCGCGCGCCGCCAGTGATTCTGTGCTCATGGGAGGCCTGGCCGCGCTGCTGCTGCTAGGCGTGCCCTCCGGCGCGAGTGCCATCTGCCCTTGGCCGCCCTGCTGCCCAGAATGGGGTGATGGGTCCATGGTGGCCCAGGCCGAGGTGACGGCGGTCCAGGCGGACGGGCTGAGCCTCCGCCTGCTCGAGACGCCGGTCTACTGCGACGACGGGCTCGAGTGCGCGGCCGCGGACTTCCCGGTGGAGCTCTCCTGGGCCGCGGGGACCGCGTGCGAGGCCAGATGCGGCGGCTGCATCCCGCTGGCAGTCGGCGAGCGCGCGATCTTCCTGGTGAACCGGAATGACGGTTGCCTTTACGAGAGCTTCAAGGTGGACGGTACGGAGGTGGACTGTCACGAATACTCCGCACCGGTGGAGTTCGTCCTCGCGCAGGTACTCGACGCGAGCTGCATCTCACACACCGTCGAGTCGGGATACTGGAGCAACTGCAACGACCAGGAGGACTGCTCCGACTCCACCACGGGACAGGGCGGCGGGGTGGTGCTGGCGCTGGCGATCGTGCTCCTGCTGGTACGCAAGGTCGGATGAGGCTGTAGGCACACGACTTCGGGAAGCAACCCTGGCACAGCAGGCTCGCACCTTGCAGTGGGGCACGATGGCTGACTGGCTGCACCGATGCTGGACCAAGGCCACCACGGCCGAGGGCGACGCCGTCCGCCGCTCCTTCAGCTGGGTGATCGCGCGGCGGGGGTTCCTCAAGGTCTTCGCCGATAGGCTCGAGTGCGGCTCCTGGGTCATCCCCTACGCGGACATGAGCGAGGCTGTCCTGTTCAGCACCCGTCAGCTCTTCTTCCACGGCTACGTGCTGCGGGTGAAGGCGGGTGGGAGGACCTACCAGTTCGGCCTGAACCCCGGCAGGTTCTGGGAGGGAGAGCTCCCGTTCCCGGTCAAGCGCCAGGAGATGGCCATGGGCTACTCCTGGTACAGCATCGCGATCCGCCTCGCGGCGCTGGTCTCGATCGCGTACCTCCTGCTCAAGGATCGCCCAGGGTGTTCCCTCTGAGCACCCGGCTGCGGGTGCCACCTGCGTAGAGGTGGAGCAGGACGACATCGGGGAGGCGCTCCGGCTGGTGGAGAACGCGGTGAGGCTCAGTAAGGGGTGAGCGCCAGCTCCTGGTGGCTGGCACTCGCGCGGGGATAGGTACCTGCGGAAGGGTAGCCTGGTTGATGCCACGCTTGACAGCGAGGGGATCGGCTTCTACCGTGAATCGCAGAAGTATCAATCGCAGGGATACTCGGGTTGGATGCACCCAGCGGATGTCCGGGTACCGTGCTACTCATGGAGAAAGGCCACCTGACAAGGAGCTATGGTGATGATGCCGAAGAAGGTCGCTGAGCGTCTGGTGCGGAATGTGGCGAAGTTCCAGCAGGTGCTCAAGATCGCCAAGGACCGCGACGTGAACGAGTCCGACACGGTCTCGATCATCAAGGACATGCTGGCCGAGGTCTTCGGCTACGACAAGTACGTGGACGTCACCAGCGAGTTCGCCATCCGCGGGACGTTCTGTGACCTGGCCATCAAGATCGACAACAAGGTCGAGTTCCTGATCGAGGCCAAGGCGATCGGCCTCGAACTGAAGGACAGCCACCTCAAGCAAGCGATCGACTACGGCGCCAACAACGGGGCACCCTGGGTCATCCTGACCAACGGGGTCGATTGGCGGCTCTACAAGGTCAAGTTCGAGCAGCCAATCAACTACGACTTCGTTTGCTCGTACAACTTCATGGACCTCGACACGAAGAACGAGGAACACCTCGAGAAGCTGTTCCTCGTCTGCAAGGAGGGCCTGGTCAAGGCCGCCCGCGAGGAGTTCCACGAGCGGATGCTCACCGTGAACCGTTTCGTCATCGGCGCGCTCGTGCTGACCGACGATGTGGTGGGGGCGATTCGCCGGGAGCTCCGGAAGGTCTCTGATGGGGTGCTCGTCGCGCCAGAGGCAATCCTGGCGATTCTCAAGAGCGAGGTCCTGAAGCGGGACGTGCTCGAGGGCGAGGAGGCTGAGGCTGCCCAGACCCGAGTCAAGCGCTACTACGGAAAGGCTGCCAGGCGGCAGAGGGACTCTGGCTCGAAGGCAAACCAGGTGCCTTCGCACGATGAGAGCCCGGAACAGGCCAATGCGGGGCTGTCTCCGGAGGCTGCAAGTTCAAGCGATCCAGGGAACAAGGTGGATGGTACCTAGGACGTTGGGGGAAAATGGCCGTGGTCACCAGCCCAAGTCAGTGGGCTGGCACCTTCCTGCGATGCCAGCGTAGCGTAGATTGGGGATGGGTCTTGAAGAAGCTTCACCTATTAGCTGGCTGCCTGTTGGCTTTCGGCACGGGATGCGCGGCGCGTCCTTCTTTCACCTACTTCGAAACAGATCGCCCGGACAGCTTACCAGACAACCGAAAAGGTAGGGTTCCAGACAGTGAAGAGGAATTCGCGGAAGCCTGTGCGTTAGCCAATACCGAATGTGGCAAGAAGTGTTTTGGTCCCATGTGTTCCGTCGAAGTCAACTGTGGAGAATGCCCTCACGGCTACACCTGCAAAGAGGGAATATGCGAATCCGAGTTCTCTACAGGGTTCTCTAGTTTCTGTCGTGTTGGGTCAGTCTGCGGAAATAGTTGCATCCCAAGGTCCCGCCCCTGCGTTCTCAGGATCGGCCACCCCGATAATAGACCGGATACCGTTATCGGTCTCGGCTGCAAGACAGGTTGTGCCTGTGGAAAAACATGCATTGACTGCGCGAAAACCTGTGTCCGTGAAACAGCAGAGACACGCGCTGCCAAGCTCGACCTTTCAAAGTACCCCACTACGGATACAGAGAAGGCAGAGGTTTGCGCCGAAGTCGATAGGCAATGTGGAGAGATCTGCTATTCCCCAACGTGTTCGCAGAAGGTAGTTTGTGGGGAATGCCCTCTTGGGTATAGCTGTAACGCTGGCACCTGTGAGGTTGAACGCACTGCAGCCCACTCCCCCGATGCTGGAAGCACCGGAAGTTGCCGCAACGGAATAATCTGCCATGGTACTTGCCTGCCTGAATCCTGGCCTTGCATCCCCAGGGTATCTGACCCTGCATCGCGGGTTGACGCAGTTACCGGGCAATGCCGCGTAGGATGCCGGTGTGGGGAAGCTTGCATTGCTTGTTCTAAGAAATGCAACATTGAAGAATATCACCCTGACTACACCCCTTCGCGTTCCGGTCCGCATTGTATAACCGGTTGCCCATGCGGCGGAGCCTGCATCCCCTGTCACCACAAGTGCCACGGTGGAGGTTCGCACAAGAGGCGAAGGAGGTGACTCCCATGGTCCACGCCAGGCCGGGCGAGCGGCAAAAGCGGAAGGCGACCTGGAGCGAGAAGAACCCGGAGGGACGCTGGCGGGCGTACAGCTACGACGAGATCATGGCCCGGGGCAAGGTCAGCCTGGACATCTTCTGGCTGAAGGACGACTCCCTGGAGGACTCCGCCAACCTGCCCGAACCGGCGGTGATCGCGCAGGAGATCGCGGAGGACCTGAAGGCGGCTCTGGAGCAGATGGAGGGGATACTGCAAGGGCTCGGGCTGGCGGACTCATGAGATCAAGGCTGGCAAGTCTTCAGGGTTCCAATTTCCTTCATGCAAACTGCAATTATCTCTCGGCCGGAGGTTCGATGATCATAGGCATGCCATACTGCAGGGTTCTGGCCGCCAACCAATGCAACTGTGCGGATCTTGTTCTCATGATGGAATAGAAGCCCAGTCAGGAATTGTAGTGCGTTGCCTAAACAGAATTATGGCACTTGAGACCCAAGAGAAAGATAAAAGATGTATAGCAAGCCAAGAATACTACTAGTCGATTGCACAAAAAAGTCAGCAGACCGATTACGAGAACGAGGATTCAACGTCTCGGAAGGGACCCTGGGAGGCGTAGCCGCCGTTGAGCAAAACTACGAGCATGTAGTCATCAAGGATACATCGCGTCTTGCCGGACTCGCCGACCAAGACATTTTGTTTGTTGATCTCGCGGTAGATGGAATCGATCGCGGTATTTCTCTTGAAGCACCCGATGATTGCCCGAGAGAGCTATGGTGTTCATGCGAATTTGGTGTTGTTGATACACGTCTGCGTGCAATGCATGACCATCGTAGCTGCATTGACAGGATCTACCAGAATCGAGGGGCAATTGTTGTCTTCACAGACAGAGAGCATAGTCAGCGCATCGTTATTTCCGCAGCAAGAAGAGGACGCATGGATAGAGCTAAGGAACTATCAATTGGGAAATACCACTTCCTATCCGTCCTGGATCAAATTGACTTCGTCAATGACGAAGGATCAGAATCTCACGCTACAGAATTGTTGAAAACCCATTCTGGAAAATTTGCGTCATTTGTCGAGAATCTCCCATTCCGCTGCACAATCAAACCCAATCTATATATGGACAGGAGAGTCGTACCCATTGCTACGAGCAAGTATGGCCTTACAGTCGCTGCCATGGTGCTTCCATCGGATAAAACTAGCGAAGGCATGATCTACCTGTTACCACGGCCGAAGAATATTGAGGATTTCATATACTGGTTCGTTACGGAATACCTACAGGATGATTTACCGGAGCTTTTTCCTGAGAATAGCAGGTTTTCCTGGCGTGACAATGCCCTGTACGTTCCTCCTCAGGTTGAGATTCTTATCAATAGACTTTCCGAGCACAAGGCCAACGCTCTGTCGCAGCAGAGTATTCTCGAAAATGAGATTGCATCCAAGAAGGCAGAGAATTCATATTATTCTGGAATAATGTCTGAAACTGGGGACGTGCTTGTTGGTGAAATCAAACGAGCGCTATCTGTGATGGGGTTTACGGAAATAGTTGATGTTGACGAGCTAATCTCAAAGGGCATTGAATCGGGCCCCAAGAAAGAAGATTTACGTCTAGTAATAGGCGATAGAACTGTCCTGCTGGAGTGTAAAGGCATTACCGGGATTCCTTCAGAGGCAGAAAGTCTCCAGGTATCTAAATACGTTTCTGCCCGCTCAAGAGAATGGTGCCAAACGAATCTGGCAGGATTGTCAATAATAAATCACCAGAGATATCTCGCACCATTGGAAAGGGACAACAAGGGCACCTTCACTCGGGTGGCTCTAAGCTCCGCAGCTGATTATTGTATTGGCCTATTGACTACTGTTGATCTCAGCAAACTGCTTCGTGGTTGCTTGAAGTATGGGTGGAGGATTGATAGTATTGCTCCACTATTTCTTGAAATAGGTAGAATCTCTCCTATTCCAACTAACTACAGACCTATTGGCGCCATTGGTCATTTCTATGAGATGCCAGGTGCGCTGAAAATGCTTCTTGAGAATCAATCGTTGTCTGTCGGAGATCGAATCGCTTATGAAACGCAACTAGAATACATTGAGGAGAATATTGAATCAATTAGAATTGAGGATGCAGTAATAGACAAAGTCAGTCCGGGTGTTGAAATCAGTGTTAAGACGATCCTCAACAGGAGTCAAGCAGCTATCGGAACTAGAGTTTTTAAGGTAGTCTAGCAGTCAGGCCGCTCTTACTTCATTCGCCTTACGGTCAGGGAAATTGGTGTGTTTAGTTTTTTTAGGCAAACTGTTTCTTCCACAAATCCTGTCCTCACGCCGCAGTGTACCCTGGATCCAAACATGGTTTGCGTCAAACTCGCGAAGAGATCCCCCCGCTGAAAGGTGCCTACTGCAACCCACCCGGAAGGTGCCACCCTGCCGCAGAGGGCGGGCAAGCGCATCTTCCAAGGATTTACTCCGAGACCTTCTTTGATTGGTTTCCCCCCAGGTACTCAAAGCAGCCATCTTTCTCGTCAATTTGCAGATATTTCTTCTCGTGAAGAAAGGGGATCAGCCATCCAAACTCGTAGTCCCCACACTGCAGGGTTGCGCCAGTTGGGTTAGAGACGCATAGGTCACCAGGGCACATTCTGGGGGTCTTGGTCTTTAGGAATATCATCTCTACATAAGTCTGGAAGTTCTTCACTTGCTCTTCTCTGGGGAGCTTTTGTGCCCTCTTGGGAGGCTTTCCGGTCAGTGGAGATACCACGGTCAATCCGCCTTCGATCTTTGTGTCTCGTCCTGATTGAATTCCTGATCCTTTAAGGTCCTGCGATACAGATGAGGTTTCTTGGTGAACCTGCAGCGCTTCAAGTTTTTGGGTCCTGCTGCAGAGATTTATTGATAGGGCGAGTGCAGCAAATGCTACGCCTGCTGTCGTGATGTATCCGGCTTTGTACAATACCGTGATCACATTCTTATTGGGTTGGTCTGGCAAAGTGACCTCCCTAATGAAAGGTGCTCAGACTTCGCTTTTTCGGTTGCTATCAGTCACTTGCAATACATTACATCATGATAATTAGAATCTCACCCTAGCCGCAGGTTTTATTTACGTTTGCAGATACCAACCGATATGAATCATCAATTGCAAGCGGCGTACTCTGAACCATGTTGTGCATCTGACAGACAGGAATTATATACCATCGCTCGTCGGTGGAAAGAAACAACTGCACATGTGCCCCTACCTCAGCAACAGATCTGCAACCAAGAACAGAGCAGATGACCCTTGAGTCTTGAGAGAATCTACTCCAATGCTCAAGCCAGCTTCCGCATTTACACGTGTTCTGGCTTGTCCCGTTGATGTTTTTTACCCACATGTTTCCTCCAATCTGGAACGGCCGCATCGGGTAGGCGCTGGAGAACTTTTTGTATCCATATACCTCGTCAACTCACGATCTACACTGCTGCAACTTGCTTGGGAACATTTAGAACATGCGTGGTCCGAAGTAGCATTTGGATGTGCCTATTCCTGAAGCAGCCGGCAGATCAGCGCCGAAACGGGAATTGCCACAAGCTTACCATTTCCGGAAACCAGAGGTAAGTCGGACATTATGGCCTTTCCCAGGTCACAAAACCAGAGATCGCCGGCTTGGATGTTTGCTCCGCTGAGCGAATCATGTGCGAGTACAATTCTCGCAGTCCCGGCTGGAAGAGTTTCTGGATCAACAAGGACGTAATCTTTGGTGGGCACCACTTTGTACTTCGTCTTTATGATCGTTACCATCGCAGGCATAGTGCAATCCCTCCTTGGCTGTGCCATGCGCAAGCTGTTATCGCTTGCGATTGGTCATCAGCGGTAGATAGCCTTCACAGTTTCCTCTATGCGCTTCCTCTGCATTGATGACTCAAGGAATGAATGGCTCAATAGGTCCGCCTAACTTCGCACGATTCTGAGCAGGTTCTAACTATGCAGACGAGCGTGCTATTGCATACTTTAAAGCCCTTGAGCCACATGGCAACTCAGTCCTGAAGCACGCCTACTTGGCGGAGCATCCCTTCCCGATGATTACTCGCGATGATGTGGACGAAATCCGTCGGCTTCTTTAATGTACGGCTAGCAGCGAGCACGTGTCCACGATAAAATCATCAGCGTTGCAAGAAATTACGTTTGTAACAGAAGGGCGAATGATGCGTTAGAAGTTGCAAATGGAGAGTGGCAGGCGAGACCTTTGCATTTGTCACCGAATAGATCCCTTAGGTGGAGGCCTGCTTCCGCCGCTTCCTCGCCAATTCAATTCCCACCCCAACCACCACCGCCAGCAACCACCCTTAGCCCTGTCCCGCATGGGCGCACCCCGCGCAGGACTCGAGCGTGTCGTCGCACTCGTAGTAGCCCGCCAAGCTGGAAGGTGCCAGCTTTCTGCAACAAATAGAAAGAACGTCGGTTTCCAGCGCTACCTCTCCCTATCCCACCTTCTAGGTGCCTGATAGCACCTTCATGTGGGGCGACCGAAAAGATTCATTACAGAGGACGGATGCTGCTTCGGTATTGCAGAACTAGAATCGCTTACGGGAAGGTTCTCCTTTCTTGAAATGAAGAAGGGATAGAAAGAAAGGTAGATAATCACCTTTTCAGGTGCATTGCTTTGTTGATGGTTCTTGCCACAGCGTAGAGTTCGCAGAACCATTCCTCATTGAATTGCATATTCTCTTTGAAGTACAAGAGATATTTATGCTTTAAGTCATTCATGGCGTTACGCCTTGCTTTTGTATCAGATGAACCAAGAGCTGCAACAAGTTTAGAATTCGCAGAATGCACAGCGTTACGCACATTTTCAGGCAGCAGCCCTTCGATCCTATCCAAACCCGATTCTTTCTTTCCGATGGCAAGAAAATCCACTTTGGGTTTCAGCTTGAGCGCTGTGAGCGTCTTTGTTACGCTGCTTTCCTTGTCTAGATCAAAGGTAATAAATGTCTTGTTATATATCTTAAGCAAGAAGCCAAGAAAAGACTGGTTAGATAGGTTATCTGCTCCACCATAGCTGTGTATCTCTCCGGAAAACTTCAACGCATTATCTCCATGTCTTTTATCACGTAGTAGTTCGAAATATTCCTTGTCGGTATCTCCTTCAACAAGGATAATATTGTTTGCTGCAGAGAATACGGCAGAATTCCACGGCCTGATCGAGTCGTCAGTCAGTCCGAGTGCGAAAGAAAACGGTTCGAGCCAGTTTGACTGCGATATATCTACAATTCGTGTCTCGCGAAGACAAGTTCTAGATTTAGCTCTTTCCAGTAAGATATTGGAATCTCTATCTCTATTGTTGAGCATATACGCGCTATGAGTTGTTGCAATTATTTGAACTCCGAGATCGCTTGATAGATCTTGAAGAATCCTGCCAAATTTAGCTTGTGCTGATGGATGCAAAAAACTCTCGGGTTCCTCGACGACTACAATCGGCGTTACTCTGTCAGACAGCTGAGCAGCTGTTGACTTGCGTCTTGCATTGAATAGCGATAGAAGTATCCTATTGACCCTTGTTTCTACGGTCTAACTGTGCTTAATGCCTGAGGTATGCCAAAACGAGGAACCAAGCAAGAACTCGAGGCTCGCCGGATGCTTGCGGTGCCGATGCTCCGGCGGGGCGAAAGCGTC
>Ga0209507_1000092_pt1 | contig 133970 bp, 111 predicted proteins | sample AD_UKC028_MetaG_FD_184414 | JGI IMG/M metagenome (GOLD analysis project Ga0209507, IMG submission 184414) | Active sludge microbial communities of municipal wastewater-treating anaerobic digesters from USA - AD_UKC028_MetaG (SPAdes) (version 2) | ecosystem: Engineered > Bioreactor > Anaerobic...
ACGATGCGAACATCTATCTCCGCGCACTGGAAGAACAGGGCAGCCCACTCGCCAATGAGGTGGAGATCCCGACACCGGCGCGCGGTGAATAACTTTCAACAAAACCGTTGACGGACTGACTCAGAACTCTTCGTTCGGCGGGCGAAGTTCATCGCATCATAATAACGCGCGGCCTCCAGCGCCCGCGCCTCGGGCTTGCCGTCGGCGCCATTCGGCACCAGCTTCGGCCACCCGCTGGCGCGACCCGCCACTGCCCCGGTGTGATCGCACATGGCCGGCACGCCCGCGGCAAGAAATGTCACCCGCGAATCGAGTCCCGCCGCAACGATCGATTGCGCTCCGCCCTGGCTGCTGCCGTGCACAATCAGCGCGCGTCCATCCCACTCCGGCTGCGCGGTCAGGAAATCAATCGCCCGCACGAGGCGAAGGAACATCCCCAGGAAATAGATCGTGTCCCGCGACTCCCGCCCTTGGGTGCGGTATTCTTTCAACTCGCCGCTCGCCAGGTCCTGGTAAAACTGGTCGGGCTTGCCGTTCGGAATCCCATGCGCGTTGATGTCGAGCGCCAGGAAACCTTGTTTGGCCCAGCCGACGGTCCCGGCCAGATTGGCACTCCGCACCCCTGCCCCGTGGACGGTAAGGATTATAGGCAGGCTCCTGGCCCGGGCCGCAGCCGGTCGGGCATAGTAGCCTGAGACGGGCGCCCCGACGCAATCGGCCTGGAGGTCAAAAGCCTCGACGCCGGCCTCACGTGATTCCACCTGCGCGAGTTTTGCGTTAATCGGCACCGGGACCAGCTTTCGCTTCTGCGCGAACCAGAATGCGTCAAAGTCGCGCGGAACGGGCAAACTAGGCTTGATTCGCAGCGGAGCGACCCCGGCGCCGGCAACCGCAGCGCGGGTGGACCCGTCGGTCGCCGCAAAGGTTACCCGGCACTGCAGGAATCCCGGCTCGTTCAGTTTGCCCGAGATCACCCCGCGTCCGTCGGACAGCTTCAACGTCCCTGTTGTGATCGGCGGCACCCCGTCCTTCGACAGGGTCCATTGCACCTCGGCTTCCGGCACAAGTTGCTCCTGATGCGCCAGCCGGATGTTGAACACCACTTCCTCCCCCTTCCGGTAGATCGCGTCCGGTCGCTGCGTGCTGACGGTCAGCGAGTAGTTGGTGGTGGCCTGCGCTGCCAGCGTCTCCGGCGCCGGAGTAGCGCCGGCGATCACGCAAGCAAGGGTCACGAGTACGTGCGCGTAACGAGAAGTTCCAAGATGCATCGGGTGATTTCAGGGCGCGGTGTCGGGAATGGCAAGCACAAATCCTATTCATGTGGCGCGCTGTGGGAGCCGCCTCGTCTTGCCCAGCAGAAACCGGCCTCTGCCGTCTGGCGGCCGAGGTGCGGCAGCCACGTGAGGCCGAATGGGCGAGGAGTTGCCTGGCAGAGATGTTTGGGTCAGACTCGGAACATGAAAGCAAGCGAGACAAGCAACCAGATCGGTACCCCGGGCGTTTCCCGGCGGAAGTTCATAGCAGCGAGCGGCGCGGCAGCGGCAGCGTTTACGATCGTGCCGCGGCATGTGCTGGGCGGGACTGGATTTGTGGCGCCGAGCGAGAAAATCACCGTCGCCTACATTGGCTGCGGCACGCAAGGATTGCGGGAAATGCCGGGCATGCTGGCGATGCCGGAAGTGCAAATTGTCGCCGTCTGCGATCCGGTTAAGGAAAGCCACGATTATGTGGACTGGTCGAAGGATGGTCTGCGCACAGAGCTGGCTGCGGCACTGGGCAGGCCTGACTGGCGGCGCGGCACACCGGGCATTCCCGGAGGCCGCGACATCGCAAAGGAAGTCGTTGAGACCTACTACGCGGCCAAACGAGGCTCGGAGAAGTTCACCGGCTGCGCGGCTTACGCCGATTTCCGTGAATTGCTGGAGAAGGAAAAGGACGTTAATGCCGTCAAAGTGATGACGCCGGACCATCTGCACGCCACGATCGCCATAGCGGCGATGAAGCAAGGGAAGCACGTAATGATGCACAAGCCGCTGGCCAATCGTCTGCTGGAGGCGCGGTGGGTGATCGAGACGGCGCGCCAAACAAAGGTGGCCACGCACTTTCTGGCAGCCAGTGACGGCGCGAATGCCCGCGAAATCAAGAACTGGGTTGACGCCGGGGCGATCGGCAAACTGCGCGAGATTCACAATTGGTCGAACCGGCCTGTGTGGCCGCAATACGCAACCATCCCGACAGACCAGCCGCCCGTGCCGGCGGGTTTTGACTGGCCGCTGTGGCTCGGGCCGTCGCTGGACCGGCCCTATCACCCGCACTACACCCATGCGGTGTTCCGGGGGTGGTATGAGTTCGGCGGCGGGGCGCTGGCCGATATGGGCCATTACAGCCTGTGGCCGGTATTCCAGGTCTTTGATCTGGACGCACCGGTGATGGTGGAGTCGCGGCCCAGCCACGTCTGCGCGCTGAAGGACAGCGTGTCCGTGCGCATCAGGAATGACTACTCGTTCCCGGCGGCATGCACGATACGATTCAAGTTCGCCGCGAAAGGTTCGCGTCCTGCGCTCGACCTGTTCTGGTACGACGGCTCAATGCGACCGCCATCGCCGGAAGAGTTGGAGGCGGAGAATACGGAACTGCCCGCCGAGGGGATGATGTTCGTAGGCGACAATGGCAAGATACTCGCCGGGTTCCGCGGCGAGGATCCTCACATTATCCCTGGGAAGAAAATGCGGGAATTTCAGGCAGCGGAAAAGGCCCGGCAAGGGCATCCGGGCCAAGCCCGGCGCGAAGCTGCGGCATCGTGGGTGGCCGCCTGCAAGGGCGGACCGCCCAGCTACGGGGATTTTTTGCGAGCCGGGTCTATTTCAGCCGCCTTCAACCTGGGGGCGGTGTCGTTGCGCTTGGGCGGCAGACGGCTGCTCTTTGACGCACCGCGCTGCAAAGTCCCCAATGTCGCGGAAGCTGACCGATGCCTGGGACGTGAGTATCGAGCAGGATGGGAGTTAACAGGGCCGAAGGCTTAGGAAAGGGCGTCATGCCACGGCTTTACTCCCAAATCTCGTTGTAGAAGTCCCGGATATTGCCCCGGATCCCGGCCTGCTTGAGCTTGATAGCGGAGCGGGGATGCTGGTTCAGAGAACCGGTGATTCTATACGCCAGATCGAACCCCCACAGCGGTTCCAAGCGCATGGATTCTACCGTGTCATGCGCGCAGCGCAGGACAGGGAGCAGGTCGTATCTGGGGTTGTGCAGAAGACTGATCCGCATCCACATCCGGCAGTTGCCGGCCCCGCGGCCAAGCGCGGTCATGATGGCACTCTACCTTTTGTTGCCCCGAACGATGGTCTCGATGTTGTTGGCGGCGGCCAGGTGCAGGTTGTGGTGGATATGCACCCCAATCTCTGAGCCGCGCACTGTCCATATTTTGGACAGTCCTCCTGCCTGCCCGCCTTTTCCAGTCCCCACTGACCTCGGCATCTTTGGCTTGGCGATACGGTGCCGGGATGGTGGTGCTACGGTGTGTATCCCATGGGGAGCGCTCCCCATGGGATACACACCGTAGCCCAACCGCATCAGCAGGCTATCCCCAGCGTGCCGCCATGGTAACAGCGCCGCCCTGAGCGCGAGGGGGAAAGATTGAATGGGGGCCTTGCTTTTTCGTCTGTGTTCCAGTTAGTCTGCGCGTTGTTGCGTCCAAAACCTTAGCATATTCTATGAATTCGATTCCAAACCAGAGCATGAACCCTGGCGAGTCCCGCCGCACTTTCATCAAGAAGGCCGCCAGCGTGGCCGCGGCGGTCAGCGCCACCAATCTGTTCAAGACCCCCGTGTACGGCCAGAACCAGGCGCCTTCGACCGGCCGGGTCCTTGGCGCCAATGACCGCATCAACGTGGCCTACATCGGCACCGGCAAGCAGGGCATGCTCCACGTCAACCTGGAAAAGAAACATGCCCAGGACAACAACATTGCCCAGGTGGCGGTGTGCGACGTTTACCAGCGGCATCTGGACCAGGCACGGCAGGCCATCGGCGTGAGCGAGGCCGGCGCATACCGGGATCACCGGAAGCTGCTGGAGCGGAAGGACGTTGACGCCATCATTACGGCAACGACAGACGTGTGGCACGGCCAAGTGAGCATTGACGCGCTGGAGGCGGGGAAACATGTGTTTTGCGAGAAGCCGATGACCCGGTATTTGGCCGAGGCATTCGAGGTCTATGACGCTGTCAAGAAGACCGGCAAGACGTATGTGATCGGCTCGCAAGGCTGCATGGACTCCAAGTGGCACAAGGCGGCGGAGTGGATCAAGGCAGGCAAGCTTGGCCCGCTGGTCTGGGGCCAGGGCTCTTATTGCCGCAACAACAAAAACAACAGCGAGTGGACGTTCCCGGTTGATGCGGGGGTGTCGGAGCAGAACCTGGACTGGGTCCGCTGGCTGGGTAAGGTGCCAAAGATCCCTTTCAACCCCGATCACTACTTTAGCTGGCACAAGTATTACGCGTATAATTCCGGCATTATCGGCAACCTCCTGCCACACCGCTTCCAACCGCTGATGCTGGCGACCGGCAACCCCGAGTTTCCGCGCCGTGTGGTGGCCACCGGCACACGCAAAGTCTCGACTGACCGCGACATCACCGACACGACCCATTTGCTGACGGAGTTTCCCAGCGGTCTGACCCTGGCGGTAGTCGGGACCACGGTCAATGAGCAGGGCCTGCCCGAGGTCATAAGGGGCCGGAAGGCGACGCTGCATTTCGCCTCAAGCCAGAACCGGGTGGAGCTGAAGCCGGAGGCTATTTTCACGGATGAGCTGGAGGCGGAGGCATTCGCGGACCCACAGCCGCCGGAGAGAATTGAGCGGCTCGAGAAGAACTTCTTCGACTGCATTCGCAGCGGCAAGGTGCCCGTGGCAAACGTTGAACTGGCCATTCGGGCGCAGACGGTGCTCTGCCTGGCGGAGATGTCCGAGCGGCTGGGTTTGGCGCTGTTCTTCGACGAGAAGACGCGGACGGTCAAGACCGGCGACGGCCGCGTCGTGCCGCCGCTGACCTACGACAGCGTGGTGCCGCCGATGGGTTAGGCCTTTTCTGCGAGCAGATCCCGGCGGGCGCCGCTGAGGAGTTGTTCGATGAAAGTGGTGGAATAAACGCCGCGGCGGAAGTTGGGGTCCTGCAGAATCGCCTGCTGGAAAGCGATGGTCGTCTTTACACCAGTGATCATGTACTCACTCAGCGCGCGGCTCATCTTGTCCATGGCATCGCGCCGGTCGCGGCCGACAGTAACGAGCTTGGCAATCATCGAGTCGTAGGACGAGGGAATCGTGTAGCCGGCGTAGGCATGGGTGTCCACGCGGACACCGCGGCCGCCGGGCTGGTAATACATCTCGATCCGCCCGGGGCTGGGACGGAAGTCATCGAAAGCATCTTCCGCGTTGATGCGGCATTCGATGGCGTGGCCCTTGAAGTGAATGTCGCTCTGGGAATGGCGCAGAGGTTCGCCCATCGCAAGCATGATCTGATAGCGCACCAGGTCAATGCCGGTGACTTCCTCAGTAACCGGGTGCTCGACCTGAATGCGCTTGTTCACTTCGAGGAAGTAGAACCGGCCATCGGAGTCCACGATGAATTCCACCGTTCCCGCGTTGGTGTAGTTGGCGGCTTCGGCAATCTTGATCGCGGCCTTGCCCATCCTTTCGCGGAGCTTCTTGAACCGCGGATTGTCCAGCAGCGGTGAAGGGGCTTCCTCGACGACCTTCTGATTGCGGCGCTGGATGGAGCAATCCCGCTCGCCCAGGTGAATGATGTGGCCTTTATGGTCGCCCAGAATTTGGAACTCAATGTGGTGAGGGTTCTCGATGAACTTCTCGACATATACCCCGGAGTTGCCGAAGGCCTTCTCAGCCTCGCCGCGCGCGGTGTGAAAGCCTTTAACCAGCGAGATGTCATTATGAGCGACCCGCATGCCCCGGCCACCACCGCCGGCGATGGCTTTGATCATCACCGGGTAACCGATGCGCTTGGCCACCATCAGGGCGTCCTGCTCGGTGTCCACCACTCCGTCCGAACCGGGAGGCGTGGGCACGTCTGCCTTCTTGGCCAATGCCCGGCTGACAGCCTTGTCCTCCAGGGCATTCATAGCGCGAGAGTTTGGGCCGATAAAGCGGATGTTGCAGCTCTCGCAGACATCCGCGAAGTGGGCATTCTCGGCCAGGAAACCATAACCGGGATGGATGGCATCCACATCGGTGATTTCCGCCGCGCTGACGATCCGGTCAATCCGCAGGTAGCTTTCGCCAGCAGGAGCTTTGCCGATACAGATAGCTTCGTCGGCCAACTGGACGTGCATCGAGTTGGCGTCCGCTTCCGAGTAGATCGCCACGGTGCGGATATTGAGTTCCTTGCAGGCGCGAATGATGCGCACGGCGATTTCGCCGCGATTGGCGACCAGAATTTTCTCGAACATGCCTGGAGACGTTGAAGCGTTAAGTCGTTAAGGCGAAACCCGTGGCCAAAACATCCTTAATCCGGTTCAGGAGGGGCGGAGCTTGAACAGAGCCTGGCCGAATTCCACCGGTTTGGCGTTCTCTACCAGCACCTGTGTAATGACCCCCTTGGCTTCAGCTTTGATCTCGTTCATCACCTTCATAGCCTCGATGATGCACACCACCGTGTCGGCGTTGACCTCGGTGCCCACCTCGACGTAGGGGGCGGATTCGGGGGACGGCGCGCGGTAGAACGTGCCAATCATGGGGGACTTGATTTCAAGTTCATTGCTGGCAGGCACTGCGGTGGGGGGGGGTGCCGGGGCAGGAACCGCCACCACTGGTGGCTGGGCATAGACTACGGGGGGCGGATCTTCATTACTGACCACAGAACTACCCCCGTTCGCTCCGCGCCTAAGCCTGATCTTGAAGTCCTGCTTTTCGAGTTCGAACTCCGTTACGGCGTTCTTCCTCATCAGGTCAATAATGGCTTTAATGTCTTTTAGGTCCACAGTTGTTTGTTGCCTTACGCCAAACCTACTATCTTAATTGAGCAAGACGCTAGCAAACCCGTCCGATGTCGTCAACAGACAATCTCCAGGCAAAATTAGGGTGGATTTCGGCCGAGTTTAAGCCTTAGAAACGCCCCAACACAGCGCGAAAAGGGCCATGCGAGGCGCCATTATTACCTCGCGTTAACGTTAACGGCAGCCTCCAAGGCCAATAAGTAGGAATTGGCTCCAAAACCGAGGATTTGGCCGCAACAAACCGGGGCGATAATCGATATATGCCGGAATTTTTCCCGGGCGTGAATGTTCGAAAGGTGGACTTCGATGGTAGGTATGCCGACGGCGGCAATGGCATCGCGCAGGGCGACGCTAGTATGGGTGTAGGCAGCGGCGTTCAAGACGATGGCGTCAAACCTCCCCTTGGCCTGCTGAATCCAAGAGATCAGTTCACCTTCCTGATTGGATTGGTGGAATTCCACTGCCGCCTTGAGCTTCTTGGCCCGGGCGCGGACTTTGGCCTCGATTTCGGCCAGAGTCGTCCGCCCGTAAACCTCAGGCTCCCGCTGGCCAAGCAGGTTCAGGTTCGGGCCGTTGAGGAACAGGATTCTCATTCCGGTGCCCGAAACTAGCGGCTTTGGGCTCTGTTGTCGAGTGGATTCCTGACGGACTTGGGCGGATGTGAGCCGTTGGTGTTCTTGATGCCCAAGAGCCAGCCCAGGAAGGCAAAAACTGGCCAGGCGAGAGCGGGGATATAAAGCCCAAATTCGACCAGACCTTGCAGGCTCCAACCAAGTGCCCCCAGCCAGACCGCGAAGACCTGCCAATTGTCGTGCCCCGTGGCTGAACTCTCGCCCGCACGGGGAAAACTGCATACCAATGCACTCACAATGAACAGGGTGTAGGCCAGGAAGCCCACAAAACCGGAGTCAGAAGCCTGCTGCAAGTAGTCGTTGTGCGTCAGGCGCGCCATTTCGGATTCCGGACGCTTGACCTTCTGATAGGCGCTCGCGAAGGTGCCGGGACCGGTGCCGAGCAGAGGTTTGTCCATGGCGGTTTGGACCGCAGCGCCCCAATAGTCGAACCGTGCGCCGACGCTTGTTGCGCCCTTTTGAAAGAACACCGCGTGCCGCCAGAAGAAACCAGCCAGCCCGGCCAGCAGAATCGCGGTCACGAGGGCGAGTTTGAGCTGCCGGCTGAAGGGAAAGCGCAGCAACCCGACCAGTCCAATCAACAGCATCAGCAGCCAGCCGCCCTTCGAGCCCGACCAGTAGAGGCAGGCCAGGCCAGCGACTCCGACCACGCCCATCAGAAACCACCGGGCGGCCGGGGTCAGAATCGCGCGCAACTGCCACAGGCCTGCCAATGTGGCAGGCAGCAGCAGCAGCAACGCTCCAGCCAGAGTATTGGGATAAAAGAGCGTTGCGAAGATGCGGTTGCTGTTGATCTTCTTGAGGTAATCCGGGGAGACCTCCGTCAGCCCGGGATACACGTAGAGAAAGAAGTAACGGCGCGAAGCCTCCAAACCGCCGAGGTGTTGCTCCCAGCCTGCTGCCAGGACGATAAGGAAACCGCCCAGCAAGCCGGCCCAGAACAGCCAGAGTCGTCGAACACGGCTAAGAGAAAAGTAACCCAGGTAGAAGCAAACGGCACACGCAATAAAGTGCTTCAAGGTGGCTTCGGTGAGAGTGGGCTCGGCCGATTTTGTGCTGGCAATGCATTGCCAAACCAGCCAGACCATCGGTAAAACGACCACCCACCAAGGCGCAGATAATTTCCAGCGCGCGACGGAGACCCCAACCAGGGCGGTCAACGCCAGCAATCCATACGCCCAGCCGATTGGCCACGGATAGCTGAACAGGAACTCGTTCAACTGGGTCGGGGCGGTGACCCACTTCTCTGTAATGGGCGGATTGCCGAACTTCAGGAGCGATAATCCCAGGAGTACGCCGAACATCCCGGCGAACACAGCAGGTAGCAGGTCACTGCGCTGGGCTCCCACGGCTGGCGGTTCGGGCTTCATGGTTGGCGAGACCGCCCCACCCGGTCAGCCAGGAACTGTCGTCTCGACCAATGCATGGCACTGCCGGTCAACACCGCCAAAGCGATAGCCCAGCCTGGCCGACGCCCCGCTTCCATGGAAAGATCCGCCGCCTTGGTAGCGGCGCCCGATTGCGTCCGCTGAGGCCTGAACTCGAAGCCTGTCCGGCAGGAGAGTTCCCATACCAGTGCGTGTCATAGATTGAGCTTCAGCAGCCCAACCTCCAGGGCCAGCGCCTCCTGAACATTGGTGTGGAGCCAGCGTTGGAGTTGCTCGATGATGCGCAGGTTCTCCAGGGCGGCTTTGGGCGAGATACGCCTGGCCACGCGCTGGGTCCCCACCAACCGCGGAAACGCCAGCAACGAGTTGACTCCTGATTCAGGACCTTGGAGTCTGGCCTTTGGGCTCTCGCCTTCTGCCAACGTCTGGAACCACACATCGCGCAGCCACCATTGCAGGGCGAGGAGAAAATCGGACCGCTGGCGGCGATACTCGGCTTCCACGGCGGCTTTGAATTCCTGCTCCCACCGATCGCGCAGGTCCTCTTCAGCGTCCTCGTATTTCTCCAGCGGCGAGCGTGCGGTAAGCGTCTCCTCGATGCTTGTCCGGACTGCATTGAGCTTTCGCAGCAGCACATCCATGAGGCGATAGCGGCCTAGCAGGCTCTTCTGCTCCGCCGCCGCCATCTCGCTGAAAGTCGTCAGCCACTCCATTTGCGCCGGCGCCAACAGTTGCGGTCCTTCGGCGGCGAAGTTCAAGCGCAAGCACCGTGACAGGATAGTTTCAAGCAGCCGCTGCGGCTCGGTGGTCAGGAGAATCAGGACGGAGTGAGGCGGGGGCTCTTCGAGGGTCTTGAGGAAGGCATTAGCCGCATTCTCGTTCATCCGGTCGGCGGCGACGAGGATGCCGAACTTGTATTGGCTCTCGGCCGGCTTGAGATTGACCGCGTCCAGCAGCACACGTGGCGGGCCGTCCTCGCGGTGGACGATCTGGTTGATCTTTATCTGGCGCAGCTTGGACACAGGACGCACCCAGAAGACATCAGCGTGATTGCCGTCCTCAACTTTCTGGCAGTTCAGACATCGGTCGCAGCAGTCAACGGCCACACCGCTCCGCTTAACTGGGTGCAGGCAATTGAGGGTCTTGGCCAGCGTCCGCGCAAGCGCTTCCAACTCATCGAGCTTGTGGCCGGTGAAGAGGTAGGCATGGGCCAACCGCCTGCGCTCGAGCGAGCGTTGCAGCAACTCCACGCTTTGCGCTTGTGCCGGAAAGTCTTTGAATGCCATTGCAACTGTTATAGTGGGCCCGGCAGGAGAAGGGAAGCGGGCATTTCTTCCTCGCTATGGCCCGCCGGCACCTCTCTGAGCAGGGGCGTCTCGCCGAGCGGACCTGGATCAGGTAAAGACCGCACGTTTCGGCGAATAGCCTCTGACTTGCATTTTGGGCTTTGAAAACCGGGCGGGATGCGTAGGCTGGGCGCACGCTTATGGCAAAACAACAATACCAATTCTGTTTCGGTCCCTGGAATATCAGCGAAGGTCAGGATCCCTACGGCCCGCCCACACGGCCGGCCCAGACGTTCGACTGGAAGCTCAAACAACTCAAGAAGCTCGGCTTCGACGCCATGATGTTTCATGACGACGACGCGGTGCCGGACATTGACGGAAAGTCTGACGCGCAGTTGCGCAAGGAATCCAAGGAGCTGAAGACGAAGCTGGCGGATGCGGGCGTGGCGGCGGAGATGGTGGCGCCGCGGCTGTGGTTCAGCCCCAAGACGATTGACGGGGCCTACACGAACAACGACCCGAAGTGCCGGCAGTATGCCATCGAGCGCTCGCTGCGGTGCATTGACGTGGCGAATTACCTGGGCACGGATCTGATCGTGCTGTGGCTGGCGCGAGAAGGCACCTACCTGCGGGAAGCCAAGAATGGCCGACGCAGCGTTGACCTGCTGGTGCAGGCGCTGGACAAGATGCTCGCGCATGACCGCAGAATACGCATTTCGATCGAACCCAAGCCCAATGAGCCGATGGATCATGCGTATGTGCCAACCATCGGCCACGCGCTTGCGATTGCGCAATTGACACGCGACCCGAAGCGGGTGGGCTGCCTCATTGAATCAGCCCACGCCATCCTGGCGGGGCTGGATCCGGCCGATGAAATTGATTTCGCGATGGCCTTCGGCAAGCTTTGGTCGCTGCACCTCAACGACCAGAACGGGCTTAAGTTTGACCAGGACAAGCCTTTCGCCAGCTCGAACCTGCGAGTCGCATTCAATCAGGTGCGGGCGCTGGAGCGCAACGGCTATGGGAAGAATGGCGAATATGTGTGCTTCGACGTGCATCCGTTCCGGTCAACAAAGGTCGAGCACTGGCTGGCGCACCTGAGCAACAGCCGGCGCACGTTCATGAAGCTGGTGCGCAAGGCGCGGACGTTCGACGAGAAGGCGGCGCGGCAGCTCGTGGCCGACCGCAATTACGCGGCGCTGGACCAGATGGTGCTGGAGCACCTGATGGGCGAGTAGTTGCGCGGAGCGCGGAAGGCAAACGGGAGCAGGCCACCCCTGCCCTGCCCTTTTCCCACGAAATCAGTAAGCCGCCCGGTCGCCGGGCGGCTTACAATTCTTTTACACTTCTGTTGCCGGGCCGTGACAAGTTTGGATGGCCGACGGGCTAGCTTGGGCGCATAATGATGCCATGAAGAAGGTCGCGCTGGTATTCGTGCTGGCGGTGCTGGGGCCGAGCCTGGTGCTGGCCTGGCTGGCGGTGCGTTCGCTGCGCGACCAGCAGTTCATTCTGGAACGGCAGCAGTCGCTGCTCTACCAAGGCGTGGCAGACGCGAAGGCGAAGGAGGTGCAGGACGCGCTGGCGGAGTGCCAGCGCAGCTTTGTGGGCCAGGTGGCGAAGCTGCTGAGGCCAGACAACACGAAGCGCGTCACCGTCATGTTTGATGACCTGCTGCGGAAGGACTGGCCGCTGGCGCAAGTGGGTTTCGCGGTGAGCCTGGCCGGCGATATCATTGCGCCCACGGTCCTGGGGGGGGCCGAAGCGCGCCGATTCCTGGACGACAATGGCCGATTCCTGGCCAATCGGGAGATTGCCAACGTGTACGCCAATTACTCGCAGGTTCTCAACATTGGCAACAACGCGATGCTACAGAACTCTGTGGAGCCGGAGACCCAAAACGCAATCAGGCAAGCCGGGGTGAACACGTTTCAGCAGCGGAGCGTGGTGCCCCAGCAACAGGCCATTGACAATCAGCGGGCGGCGCAGACGGAGCAGGGTCAGTTTTCCCGGCTGCTGGCGGCGTCGGCGGAGTTCCGGCAGGTGATCGGCGAAGAGAGCGAGGGAACCATCGCGCGCTTCGTGGACAACAAGCTGGACGTGCTGGTGTGGCATCGGCCGCCGAACCAGTCGAACCTGGTCTTCGGCGCGCAATTGGCCTTGTCCCGGCTGGTGGAGGGGTTGAGCGCGGGGGTGCGCCAGATCGAGCCGGCGCTGCGGGAGGAGATTTGCGTGGCGCTGCTGGATGACACGGCCAAGCCCGTCGCGCTGTCGCATCCGGGGTTTCGGGCCACATGGAAGCGGCCGTTCGTGGCGACGGAGATCGGGGAGGCGCTGCCGCATTGGGAGGTGGCGGTTTACCTGTTGAACCCGGCAAAGCTGTCGCAGTCGGCGCGCCTGGTGACGCTGACGCTAGGGCTGTTGATCGGGGTGCTGTTGCTGGCGATCGGGATCGGGAGTTGGCTGATTGTCACGGACCTGAACCGACAACTCACCCTGGCGCGGCAGAAGACGGACTTCGTCAGCAACGTCTCACACGAGTTGAAGACGCCGCTTACTTCGATTCGCATGTTCGCGGAACTGCTGGCCGAAGGGCGCGTAAACGACCGGGCGAAGCAGCGCTCATACCTGGGGATCATCACGGCGGAGACGGCGCGGCTGACGCGGCTGATCAATAACGTGCTGGACTTTGCCCGCATCGAACGGGGTGAGAAGAAATACCAGTTCCAGGAGTGCGACCTGATCGGGGTAATCCGCGAGACTGCGGAAATCTACCGGCCGCACCTGGAAGCCAACGGATTTCGGTTCGAATGCGATCTACCCGACGAGCCAGTGCGCTTGAACGGTGATCGGGACGCGCTGGCCCAAGTGGTGGTGAACCTGTTGTCCAACGCGGAGAAGTACTCCGACCGCCGGAAAGAAATCACGCTGCGGGTGGCACAGCCCGGTCGCCCCTCGCGATGCGTGGAGGTCAATGTGCTGGATCGAGGCATGGGGGTGCCGACGGGTTGCGCGGAGAAGATATTCGAAAAGTTCTACCGCGCACACGATTCGCTCGGTAATGGAATCCAAGGCTCCGGCCTGGGCCTGACGCTGGCCCGGCAAATCGCGCGGGCACACGGAGGCGATGTGACCTATGAACCGCGCGAAGGAGGCGGGAGCCGCTTTACTCTGAAACTGCCGGTGATGCAGCCGGCCTGAACACCATGAAGACCAAAGTACTGATCGTCGAAGATGATCCGCATATCCTGCTCGGGCTGGAGGAGGTGCTCAAGAGCGACGGGTTCGATGTAGCAGTGTGTAATCGCGGGGACCAGGCGATTGACGCTGTCCGCAAGCACCGCCCGGCACTGGTGTTGTTGGACGTGATGCTGCCCGGTGCGAGCGGCTACGACATCTGCAAAGAGCTTCGCGCCAAGAAGGTCGCCACACCCATCCTGGTGCTCACCGCCAAAGGCCAGGAGATAGACAAAGTGGTGGGACTGAACCTGGGAGCGGATGATTACGTGACCAAGCCGTTTGGCGTGCGCGAGTTGCTGGCGCGGATTCATGCCCTGCTCCGGCGCACCGAGGCGGCTGCCTCGAACGATCCAGCGGCGCAAACGCCATTTCAAATCGGGGCCGCCACCATTGACCCCAAGACGTTTCAGTTAAAGCGCGGGAGCACAGTGGAAGAACTCACCGAGAGGCAGTTAAAGCTGCTCCAAATGTTCCATGCGCATCCGGGCGAGGTGTTGTCGCGCGACCGGTTGCTGAACAAGGTCTGGGGCTACAACTATTACGGCACAACGCGCACGCTGGACCAGGTGATTGTGCAATTGCGCAAGAAGTTGGGTGACAACGGGGACGAGCCCCAACACTTGGTGACGGTGCATGGGGTCGGCTATAAGCTGGTGCTGTAGTGTGGGGATTGTCCACCCGAACCTTCAGCCGTGCTCTCTTGACGCTGCTCGTGAAATGCAAAAGGGGAGCGACTGGCAGATGTGCGCGCTACCCATAACTCCAGCCGTTGACTCTCGCCGCAAACGGCGGACACTACTGCTGTCATGACGGCCCCCGGCGATCCAGCGGTCGAGTTGCGAGGACTGACCAAGCGCTTTGGCAGCGTGCTGGCAAACGCTGGCGTGGACTTGCGGGTGGCGCCCGGCACGATCCACGGCGTCATCGGGGAGAACGGCGCAGGCAAATCCACGGCAATGAAGATTCTCTACGGCATGTTGCACCCGGACGCTGGGGAGATCTTCCTTGGCGGCAGGAAATGTGTTTGGGCCTCGCCCTCGGACGCCATTGCTGCGGGGGTTGGCATGGTGCACCAACATTTCATGCTCGCCGCACCATACTCCGCGCTGGATAACATCCTGCTGGGAGCCGAGCCGCTCCGGTACCGCGTGATAGACCGCAAGGGTGCCCGCGCGCGCCTGGAAACTCTGGCGCGCCAATATGGGTTGCCGGTGGATTGGGACCGCCCCGTCGAGGAGTTGCCCGTCGGTTTGCAGCAGCGCGTGGAAATCCTGAAGCTGCTCTATCGCGAGGCGCGCATTCTTATCCTGGACGAACCGACTGCGGTGCTAACCCCGCAGGAAACGAACGATTTGTTTGGCAACCTCGAGAAGCTGCGCGCGGAAGGCAAGACTGTTTTGCTGGTCACCCACAAGCTCAAAGACGTGATGTCCTTCACCGATCGCGCAACGGTGTTTCGCGGCGGCAAAGTGACCGGCGAAGTGGAGACGTCCCGGACCAATCCGCAGGAGCTTGCCAGCTTGATGGTGGGGCGAAAGGTGATGCTAAGCATTGATGTCCCGCCCGCCCGCCCGCGCGCGGAGCTGGCGCTGGAAGTCGCTGAGCTCACCCTGACGGGTCCAGCCGGCAGCCGACACCGACTCTCGCAGGTCAGCTTCGCAGTGAAGCATGGTGAGATTTTGGGCGTCGCCGGCGTTGAAGGCAACGGCCAGACAGAGCTGCTGCAAACGCTGCTGCATCCGCGCGAGTTCCGCGCCCGGATTTCCGGGACTGTCCGCATTTGCGGCGAAGAGGTGGATAGCTTTGATACTCTGAGGATTCGCGACCTGGGAGTCGCGGTCATTCCTGAAGATCGTCAACAGGAAGGGCTGTTGCTGGAACAGCCCGTCAGCGAGAGTTTCCTTTTAGGCCATCAACGGAGCCCTGCTTTCAGCCGTGCAGGCTTCCTCCGCTTGAATGCTCTGGCCCGCATAGCCGCACAAGCAGTCACGGATCACGACATTCGTCCACCGCACTTGACCTTGCTGGCAGGCAAGCTCTCCGGCGGCAACCAGCAGAAGCTCATCGTGGCGCGGGAATTCCAGCGCCACCCGCGGGTCCTGATCGCGGCACACCCCACGCGCGGGGTGGATGTTGGCGCGATTGAGTTCATCCATTCCCGCATCGTTCGAGCCCGCGACGAAGGCGCCGGTGTGCTGCTCGTCAGCTCTGATTTGGACGAAGTCCTAACCCTGTCAGACCGCGTCCTGGTGATGTTCGAAGGCCGCATCGTCGCCGAATACCGCCGCGGTGAAGTCGACGAGCGGGAATTGGGCCTGAAAATTGGAGGGGTATGAACAAAACGCGGATGGTGGAGCCGAGGGGGTTCGAACCCCTGACCTCCTGAATGCCATTCAGGCGCTCTACCAACTGAGCTACGACCCCATCCGGAGCGAGGCAAAATGTATGACCCTGGCCGAAATTGTCAAAGGCATTTTGCGCTTTGATCTGCCCGCCCCGGACTTTAGCCTGCGGACGTGAACGAGACCGTGCCGAGCGTTACGGTGCTGATCGCGGCCCGCCCTGCCCAACCCGAGGTCAAAGCCGTGGCCGCCAGCCGTGCCTTGGATTACCCGGCTGACCGCTTGGAGATACTTGTTGCGCGTGGGAAGCAGCCTTCCGTTCAGCGCAATACCGCGCTGAGGGCCGCGCACGGAGAGCTTATCTACTTTCTGGACGACGACTCGGTACCCGAACCCGCCAACCTGCGCCACGCGGTGGCCCATTTCCACGATCCGACGGTGCAGATGGTGGGGGGGCCGAACGTATGCCCAGCCGAGGCACCGCCGCTTGAGCAGGTCTTTGCGCGAGTGCTGGCAAGCTGGCTGGCTTTTGGGCCAAGCCGCGCCCGCTATTCCGCGGTCGGGCAGGTGCGCGAGTCGAGCGAGAAAGAACTCATCTTGTGCAACCTGGTGGCACGCCGCCAGGCCATGCTGGAATTGGGCGGGTTCAATGAGGCGCTCTATCCGAACGAGGAGAACGCGCTCATGGATTTGTTGCAGAAGCGCGGAGGGAAGCTGATTTACGATCCGCAACTGCTCGTGCGCCGCCGTCCGCGTTCCAGCCTCAGATCCTTCTCCAGGATGCTGATGACTTACGGGCGGGGCCGGGCCGAGCAGTTCCGTGTGCACCCGACCTTCGGCTCGGCGCTCAACTTCGTGCCACCACTCTTTTGCTTGTATTTGCTGGCGCTGCCTTTGCTGCTAGCTCTCACACCAGTTAATTGGGTTTGCTTTGTGCCGCTCGCGGTTTATGCCCTCGCCGTTCTCGCACAGGGGATGGCTCTCGCAGCGGGTGGGCAAGTTTGGCAGAGCCTGGCTGCGGTCCCGCTGATTGTGTTGACGCATATCCTCTACGGCCTGGGCTTCTGGCGCGGACTGTTCACTCCGCTGAAGCCCCCGGAACAGCGCCCTTCGATCGAGGTGGCACTGGAGACGGTGACCCTGTGACCGGGTATTCTGGGAATGAACAATCCAGTATGGACGAATGCCATCAAGAGCTGCTCAGACCCGCGGCGGGCGAAGCACTTTTTTGACCTGCTCGCGGGCGCCAGCCCTGGATCAGCGCTCCAGGCCGCCTCGGCTGAGCAGGCGCGCGTGCTGGCAGCACTCTTCAGCGGCTCTCAGGCTCTGAGCAACCTGCTAGTGGCCAAGCCGGATTGGCTGGGCGTGCTGGAGCCGGAAACGTTGCAGTTCCCCCGGCGCAAGCAGGGTCTTGGGAATGAGGTCGGCCGGTGGTTGAAACCTCTGTTGGCGACCTCGAGTTTCGAGGCAGCGCTGACGCGCTTGCGCGAGTTCAAACAGAGGGAGATGCTACGCATCGCCGCACGCGACCTGGCAAGGCTCAGCAAGTTATCCGAGATTATGCAGGAACTTTCCGACGTGGCGGACGTCTGCCTGGAAGTGGTCTGGCAAGTTTGCCACCGGCAGCTTGCCGGGCGTTACGGCGTGCCCTGTCACCGGGATGCGAACGGACGCTGGCAGCCGACCGCGGGCTGCGTTCTGGGCATGGGCAAGCTCGGTGGGCAAGAGCTCAACTACAGCTCGGATGTGGACGTGCTGTTCGCTTACAGCGAGGAGGGAAGTGTCTTCAGGCAGCCTCCCACCGGCAGCGAATCGCTCCGCTCAGTCCTGACCAACCATCTTTTCTTCAACCGCCTGGCCGAGGCGTTCATCGCCGAAGTAAGCCGCAGGACACCGGAGGGATGGCTCTATCGGATTGATCTGCGGTTGCGCCCCGAGGGAGACGCGGGGCCGTTGACCCGCTCGCTCGCCGGCTTCGAGAACTACTACGCGCAGTGGGGGCAGACCTGGGAACGGATGATGCTGATCAAGGCGCGCGGCGTGGCGGGCGATGGGACGCTGGCGGCGGAGTTCCTGGAGATGGTGCAACCGTTCCGTTATCCACGATCCATCAACGAAGACGCGTTGCGGGAAGTGGTGGCCATGAAAGGCCGTATCGAGCGTGACGTGCTCAAGGCGGATGAGCTGGATCGCAATGTGAAGCTCGGGCGGGGAGGCATTCGCGAGGTCGAGTTTGTGGCACAGGCGCTGCAGACCCTGCATGCAGGTCGGCAACCTTTTCTGCAGGGCGCCCAGACCCTCCCATGTCTGGGCAAGCTGGCTCAATACGGACTCCTCTCAGAAGACGAATCCCGGCGGCTCGCCTCGGCATATGGCTTCTTGCGCGAGGTGGAACACCGCCTGCAGATGGAGGAGAACCTGCAAACGCACACCATACCCACCGACCACCGGACCCAGAAACGCCTGGCAGGCTTGATGGGCATTGCGACAAGAAAGGACTTCGAAGCCGCGCGCCAAACCCACACGGAGAATGTCCGACGGATATTCGACCGGCTGCTGAAAGAGACTGCCGGCGAAAGTGAATCGCCCTCCCTGTTCCCGGGCCAATTTGAGGGCGCCGAGGAAGAATGGAAGAAGCTCCTGACCGACCATACCTTCAAGGACCCGGACAAGGCGTTCCGCGTACTGCGGGAGTTTGTCGAGGGCCCAGGGTATGTTCACGTATCACCGCGAACGAGCGACCTGGCGCATCAGTTGCTGCCGCGACTCTTCGCGCTGTGTCCGCAGCCCGCGGGCCGGAACGTTTCGCGAAGGCGTCCGCGCGGACGTTTCGGAGAAACGTCCTTACCGGCAGCAACGGTGCCGCTTTCTGATCCGGACCGCGTGGTGACGAGGCTCGACAGCTTCATCAGCGCCTACGGGGCGCGGGGGACGCTCTTCGAGCTGTGGCACAGCAACCCTTCGATCTTCGAGCTGCTGGTGCTGCTGTTCGACCGCTCGGAATTCCTGGCAGAGCTGGCCATTCGCACGCCGGACCTGGTAGATGAACTGGTGATGAGCGGCCGGCTGCGCCGGGGAAAGTCAGCGGATGAGACACTGCGGGACCTGCGACACGGGTTGGGCGACCACGACCAACACTTGTGGCTGCGCCGGTATCACCAGGCCGAGCTTATGCGCATCGGCCTGCGAGATATCCTGGGCCTGGCGGACCCCGAGCAGTATTTAACCGAGCTTTCAGGGCTGGCGGAAGCTTGCCTGCAATACGCGCTGGAGGTCGTGATGCGCAAGCACAACGTCAAGCTGCCTCCGTTTGTGATCGTCGGTCTCGGCAAACTTGGCGGCGTAGAGATTGACTACGGCTCGGACCTGGACGTTGTGTTTATAGCCGATTCGACGGCGAGGGACTTGGGCAAACTGACCCGGTTGGCGTTGGAAGCACTGGACTTGCTCTCAGCGCGGACCGAGCAGGGTGTGGTATTTCGAACCGACGCCCGCTTGCGGCCAGACGGCGAGAAAGGCCTCCTGGTCAACACGCTGAGTGCCTATGAGCAGTATTACCGGCAGCGCGCTCAGCTCTGGGAGATCCAATCCCTCACACGCATGCGTGCAGTGGCAGGTGATCCGGAACTGGGCGCTCGTTTCCAGACCCTGGCAGCTTCACTTGTTAATTTCCGGCAGCCGTCGTTGCCGCTGGCAGCCTATGCGCCGGACTGGAAGCACCGGATTCACCAGATGCGCATGCGCATTGAGAAAGAACGCACTCCGCCGGGCAAAGACGATCTGGCCATCAAGACCGGCAAGGGGGGGCTGATGGACGCAGAGTTCATTGCGCAGACACTATGCCTCGAAAACGGCTGGCAGGAGGCGAATACCGTGCACGCCCTGGAGCGGGGACGTGCCGCCAGTGTCATGCCGGATGCGGACAAGCTAATCCAAAATTACCGCCAAGTTCGACGTGTCGAGGGCATCCTGCGGCGGTGGAGTTACGAGGGAGAGACTGTTCTGCCTGACGATCCCGCGCCATATTATCGCGTCTCGGTCCGCTGCGGCTTTACTACGCCGGACGCTTTCCACGAAGCGCTGGCCGGGTGGCGAAGGGCCATGCGCGAGGTGTATTTGAAAGTGTTTCAACAGGTCTGATCGCGGAGGCGGCAGCCGTCTGACTCGTTGGAAACTGCGCGCTCGCTGGGAAACAGCGCCAGAGGACTGGCGCACTCAAGAACTTGTCGACGGAGCGCGAATTCTACATTCGATTGCGCTGCCGATTGGCTTCGTAAAGGAATACCGCGGCGGCGCTGCCGACATTGAGAGAGTCCACCGTGGGGGACATGGGGATGACGGCGGCTTCGTCGCAGGCGGCGAGCACGGCGGGGGAGACCCCGTGACCTTCACTGCCGAAAACGATGCAGCAGTCGCCGGCAAAGTTCACTTGGGAGAGTGTGTGGCCGTCAGCATGCGGATGGGCGGCGACGCACCGAACGCCCAGTTTGCGCAGGTCATGCAGGGCCTGGGTCAGGCTCGCGCTCTCCACGACAGGCAGTTGGAAAATAGCCCCCATCGAACCTCGCACGGCGCGGCGTAAGAATGGACTGCTGCACGTTTCGCCAACGACCAGGGCCTGGGCGTTGAGGGCGGCGCAGTTGCGGACCAGGGCGCCGAGGTTCTCGGCGTTGCTGAGCCCGTCGGCCGCCGTCAGGAGACGCGGCCGCGGGCTGCGCGCGATAATGTCCGCCAGCGTCGGGAGAGGCGGGACTTTCCCCAACGCGAGCAAGCCCTGATACATGGAGTAGCCGGTGAGTGTCTCGAGCAGCGGCTTCTCGGCCACGTAAACCTGGATGGTTTCGGTCCTGGCCTTCAGCAAGGGCTCCAATTCCCGCAGCCATTTTTCCGGGAGCAACATCGAGACGACGCTGAAGTTGCTCTCCAGCAAACGCCGCACAACCTTTTCGCCCTCGGCAACGAAGATGCCTTGCTGCCGGTGTTCCGCCTGCCGCCGCATCGTGCGGTAAGGCTGAAGCTCGGGCAGATCGAAGGACTCAATCCTTTGGGCCTGATACATTTGGGGTGAGCGGGTCCCTGCGCGTCAGTCAAAGTGCCTCGGTGCGTCCCAGTCTCCCTCAGCCCGACCCTCTGTCGCAGGGAGAAAGAAAAGCGAGTGGCAGCCCATCATAATATCAGGGTCGGGCAGGGCTGGGCTTGGGAGGTTAGTTCGAGGCGTACATGGTTAGCCCCGATCTTTTGAAGGCGGTCGCTGACGACGCGGTGCGCCAACTCTGGGAGATTGCACTCGCGGCTCAAGTGGCCCAAGTACAAATGGCGCAGGTCGCCAGACATGATCTGCTCGGCCGTCTCAGCGGCGGCGTCGTTGGACAGATGGCCGTGCCGCCCCAGAATACGCTGCTTCAGGGGCCAGGGGCGTGTCGGACAATCCTGCAGCATCTGAACATCGTGGTTGGCTTCCAGCACCAGCGCATGGGCCGGGCGGATTCGTTCGAGCACCAGGCGGTTTGTATGACCGAGGTCGGTCAGGAATCCGATATTGCCCGCGCTGGTCCGCAGGAGGTAGCCCACAGGATCCTGGGCATCGTGCGGAATGCTGAACGTCTCAACCTGGATGTCGCCCACCTCGAAACTGGCGCCGGTCGCAAACAGGCAGCAGGCCAGCCGCGTTCCATATTGATACTCGACCGCCTCCAGAGTGGGGCGGTTGCCATAGACGGGAATTCCCAACTTCCCATTCAAGGCCGGGAGGCTCTGCACATGGTCCGAGTGTTCGTGCGTGATCAGGATCGCAGTCAGGTTCTCGGGCGCGCGGCCAATCGTGGCGAGGCGCTGGCGAATCTGGCGCAGGCTGAAACCCGCGTCAATGAGGACGCGGGCCTCTTCGGTTTCCACGTAGGCGCAATTGCCACTGGAACCGCTGCCCAAAATGGTTAGGCGAACGGACACGGCTTACCTTACGGACGAGTCGATGCTGGAGCAATGCTTTTCAAAGCACCTGCCCGGCCGCCTGGTTATTTCGGCCGCGTGGCACGATCCTGCAGCCAGGCAACATCGGGATTATCCGGCGAATTGAACCAGTCCCCTACCCCGCCGTTTTCCACCAGCGGCGGCGTGGTGCGAGCGTCGCGCCAGCGCCGCAGTTCTGAATGCCCGTCGGCAAAGGAGAAGCCGCCGGCGAAATGGTGATAGAATCCGGGCAGATCGTAAAAGCCGTAGCGCGCAGGCTGATCTGGCCATCCGGACATTCGCACGGCGAAATTGCCCACGTCAATGCTGTCGGGCCGCATGTCAAGGAAAACGAAGATTTTGGCGGGGCCGGGATTAACCAATTCGGCTTGTTTGAAATACAGCCTGTAGGCGCCAGTATCGAGGCGTTCGCTGTTATCCCAGCCGCCGAAGCCGCCGAGGTAGAAGTTCATGGACATGGTGCGAACGCGCGGCCTGGCTTGACCGTCAACCAGGATGGTTGAACGGTCGGCGGGACATCTCCAGATGGCCAGGTTCTTCCCGCAATACGGCCATAAAGGACTCCTGGTGATGTCGTGGTTCGGGTCCCAGTTGGCGGGGTCCCCGGGGTTCCACCATTGAAGCCAGCCGGTGACCCAGGTCGCGGCGATGGTAGAGGGGTTGCGGGGGTCTTCGCTGGCATACAGCAACCGGTCCTGGTTGTCATCGGAGTACATTCGCCACGCCAAACACAACTGGCGGTGGTTGTTCATGCATTGGATGGCCTGGGCTTTGAGCTTGCCCTTGTTGAGCGCCGGAAGCAGCAGGGCCGCCAGGATGGCGATGATGGCGATGACGACAAGCAGCTCGATCAGCGTGAAGCCGCAGCGGTCAAGCCGCGCGCGCCGAATGTGTCCTGCCTCGCACATCACAGGTAATGATAGTCCCGGTAGGCAAGGCGTTCAAACCCAACGGCGGGATCGAGGCGGGAGGTTAATGACGTTGCGGCTATGGCAGCGTGGGACGTCCCCTTCCGGAAGTGGAGAGAGCCCCAGAACAGCCCGGGGGTGGCGGCGATCTTGCCGGGCCGGTCAATCCTGCGAGAGCTCCTTCAGGGTTCGTTCGAGTTGCTGCCGCAGCACCTCCCGCTCCGCGTCCGACACCTCGCGCGGCACACGCACGGGCTTGCCGATTACCATTTCACAGCGCGAGAATGGCAGGGGGATCTGGAATCGGTCCCAGCTCCTGGCCTGGAGCTTCCAGCCCAGGTAATAGGAGGCCGGGACGATAGGCAAGCCGGTGACTTGGGCCAGGCCCATGACTCCCTCCTGCACCACATAGCAGGGCCCGCGCGGCCCGTCGGGGGTGATGGCCAGGTCATAGCCGCGTTCCGCCCAACCGGTCAATTCGATGAGGGCCTGCGGGCCGCGCCGGCTGGAGGAGCCGCGGACTGGTTGCACGCCGAAGCATTCGAGGATGGCGGCAAGAAAAGCGCCATCTTTGCTGGCGCTGACCAGCGCAGCCAAGCCGGGGGTGTGATTGCGGTGTTTGGCGTAGCCGTAATACGGCACCAGGCAGAGCGCGAGGCGGTTGTGCCACACGCAGTAAATCGCCGGGCCAGTCGCGCTGCCGTCAAAGTAGCCGGAGTGGTCCGTCCATCGGTACCGCAACGTCGCGGAAACGACGCGCACGAGCAGAAATACCAGCCATGCACCCAGCCGCTGGAACCAACGCGGCGCATTCGGCACCACAATGCCGCTCGATCTGCGCTTGCGGGCTGGGCGCGGGGCATTCACGCCTTGGGACGGAGGACTGCTCACAATCGTCAGGCGCCCTTCTTCAAACAAGCGCGGACGAGGTCCTCCACGGTGGCCTGGGGACCCAGCGAGCCCTGGACCTTACGCGCGGCCTCGTGGGCCTCAACCTGTTTGAAGCCCAGCGCCATCAACGCCAGCACGGCGTCGTTGAGCTTTTGATCCTCGGGCGAGCGGGCGCGCTGCGCGCTGGCGGCTTCCCAGGCGCCGGCGGCGCCGATCTTGTCCTTGAGTTCCACCACGATACGCTCCGCTGTCTTCCGGCCCACGCCGGAGATTTGCGACAGCATCTTGATGTCTCCATTGGCCACCGCGCCACGGAAGGCCGTCACGCTGATACCGCTGAGCACATTGAGCGCGATCTTTGGGCCAATGCCGCTGACGGTGTTGATGAGCAGGCGGAACAAATCGCGCTCGGCGGCGCTCATGAAGCCATAGAGCGTGTGCGCGTCTTCCCGCACAACCAAATGCGTCAGGAGTCTTATCTCCTGGCCGGGCTGCGGCAGCTTGTCATAGGACGAAAGCGGAATGAGCGCTTCGTAACCCACGCCATTGACGTCCACGATAACTTGCGTGGGAAGCGCCTCAACCAGTTTGCCGTGCAGGAAGGTAATCATACGCGTTTGGCGGCCTGAAAGCTGTAGCGCCCTTGCTCCTGGGCAAACGCCAGCGCCAGCGCCAGGGCGTCGGCTGCGTCCGGGACGGGTGCTTCGGGCAGGCGCAACATGCGTTGCACCATCTTGGCCACGGCGAGTTTCGACGCCGCGCCGTAGCCGACAATGGCCTGCTTCACCTTGCGCGGAGCCAGCTCATAGACCTCCAAGCCGGCCTCGGCGACCGTGGCCAGCGCCGCGCCGCGAGCCTCGCCCATGATGAGGGCCGTCTGCAGGTTCTGCGCATAGAAGAGCCCCTCGACCACGCACACGGCAAGTTGCCAGCGCCGCGCCACGTCGCGCAGGGTCCGGGCGATCTGCATCAGGCAACGGGAACGTTCCCAACTCGCCGGACAGGATACCACGCCATGCTCCAGAGCTTGAGGACTTGGTTTGGCCAATCGGATCACGCCGTAGCCCGTGCCGCGCAGCGAAGGATCCAGACCCAGAATTAGCTGGTGGGCTTTGGCACTGACCGGCGCGGTGGGCTCGAACACGGCCCTGGCCGCGCGCTTCGGACTGCCGAGGCGCTCCTGCATTTGCCTGAACTGCCGTGGGGTAATACCCATCGGCGCCATAGTGCCAGCACCTCTATGGCCGCAAAAGCAGAAAACGGGGCGGGTGGAGCGGCTATCGCCCTCTTTGGCCGGAGGACGAACGACCGTGGCCGGGCGAAGCAGAGGCTCTCGGCGGTGGGGACGCCGATGGTGCGGGACGGGATTCCATCGCTCGCACCCGAGGGGCCGGTGACGCTGCCGACGGGGTGGATGAGCGCGCTGGCGGCGATGAGAAGCTACGAGACGGGGCGCTGCGCGGCGCCGAGAAACTGGGCGCCGGGGTACCGCGCGACGGCGTGAAAGTGCGCGCTGGAGCGCTGCGTGCCGGTGAGGGACTCGGGTTGTGGCGCGGCACCGATATACTTGGCGCTGGAACTGCGCGAGGAGCCGGGGCCGGCGCTGAGAAGCTCGGAGCCCTGGATGCCGGCTGCCGTTCGCTGCGAACGGACGGCACGACCGCGCGCGAGGTAGATCGAGCCGGCTGTGAATGGGTTGGCGCCCGCCAGGCCGGCGTTGTGACAGGTTGCGGGCGCTCACGCACCGCAGGCCGCGAAATGGTTTCTCGCGACGGTGACGCGGGTGCGGGGCGCGGTGTTTCAATCCTTGGCGCCGGAGGCTGGCTGATGGATTGCCGCGGAGCAGGATCGCTTCTCGCAGGGGCAACCGACGATTGGCGGGAAGGGCTCTCGTGCCGGCTGGCTGCACTGCTGTGTGCCGTGCCTCGGTCTGGACGCTCCGAACGATGGATGATGACAGGGCTGCTCGGCCTGGTTGCAGCCTCCGGTCTCGTGCGAATGGTGTTCGGCTCGGAGCGGGGGCGTGTGATTGTGAGTGAGGGAGACCCAATAGCAGGGTTTTCGGTTCTGGTGGCAAATGACTGCCCGGCACGCGGTTGGGCAGCGGCGCCCACTTCTGGCCTTGGCGATGAGCCCGGCGCGGCTCGTTGCGTCGAGGGGGCAAATGTCGAGCCAACGGTCCCGCTGCGGCTTTCGGTCCTCGTCCGGCGGTTCGAGGGCGAGGCTGTCACTGTGGAGGAGGGAAACTGCGGGCGGGAAACAGCCAGCGTACCCCTGGCGCTGTCGAACCGTTCACCGCGGTTTCCCCGGGCGGCAGGACTATTGACGGGCTGAATGTTGACCTTGCGGACTTCCGTGCGGGTGGCTGCCGCGATCCTTGAGGCGGGAATGCCGCGGTTGAGGACGCGGCGGTTGTTCTCGACGATGGACGCAGACGGAGTCGTCTGGTGATAGGCGCGAAGCGCCTGATCGGACCTCAGGGCATGCCGGTCCAGGTGATGGTCGCGGAAACGACCGGCATCAACGAACGTGTAAGCGCTGGACCTCAAACCAAAGCCGAATCCGGCGCGGACAGGCCGGCCATGGTAGGTAAGACCCACGCCGGGCCTGAAGACGGCGCGCGGCGGCAGTGGCGCCCACCCGCAGTGGTTGCCGCTGTATCTCCAGCAGACCCACGACGGCCCCCAAACTCTGTCCGGCGTCCAGCACCAACCGATTCGATGGTGACGGAACCAGCGGCCGTAATGAAACGGCGCCCAACCCCACGAATAGCCCGAAAGCCAGTACCAGCCACAGTCTGTGTAGAGCCAGCGACCGCCATGGCAGTATGGCTGCCAGGCCGGATTGACAATTACCACTCTCGGCTGCCAGCAAGGCCCCCAGCCGGCAACGTTCACCCAAGTGCCGTAGGGCGCCAGTGAGTCGTAGAAAACAGTGTATCCCGCATCCGCCACCGGGGGCGGCGCCGGTTCCGGAGCCACCTCCGGAACCCCTTCGGACTCTGCGAGCTGCGGGGCGTAAAGCCCGGGCAAGGCAACCTCCTGGGGAAACGCGTTGGTCGTGGGGTCTGAAACGGGCGCCGGCGGCAGTTGCGATGCATCGACTGGAAGCCCCTTCAAAGTCTGGTCGTGCTGAATCATCGCCGTCACCACGGATGCTGGAACTCCAATATCATTGAGGTAGACAATCTCCTCGGCCCCAAGATTAAAGGGGCTCGTCGAGTTGGTGACGAAGGCCAGCATGACGCTTTCCTCCACGCTCGATTCCACCAGTTTGATCAGTTCCAAGGCCGGGGCGGACAGCTTGAGATTGGGCGGCAACGGTTGTTGGGCCGAGATCGGTGTGATATCGGCATTGGCAAGGTCGGAATCCTCGGATTGGGCTTCCACCGCGGCTCCCGGTTCGACCGGGAGTTGAATCCCCTGTGGCTCTGGCGCGGGCTCGATGCCGGCGACGGTGCTGATCCCCTGGCTCGATGCTCGTTGCGAGCTCTCGCACGCCAGCAGCAGGCCCGCCACCGCCACACCCAAAATCGTATTACAGACGGTCCAGCTTTTCATGTTTGGCTATGACAGGCTCTGCTTGATCGCATCACCTGTCACAATCATTAGACTCGACTGCCCCCGGACCTATTCAACGGTTCCCGCGGGATAGCCATTCCTCCAGACCGCACAGTGCCCCAGGAATTCAGGCTGCGGAATTCACTTGCCCGGCGGCTGGCTGGTGAGTTGGACGAGCGCTTCCTTAACCCGCACCACCTGGGCTTCATTGAGCAGCAGGTAGCGGTCGCGACCCGCTGGGGTGGGTGCAAAGCGCGTGAAACCGTCCTCCTCCACCGTCACCTGCCCGGGTGCGGAAAGGCCGAAGTAGCCCCTGTCCGGACGGACGGCATACAAGACGCTCGTGAGGTCCCAGGTGGGCCGTTCATGCGGCGGGGGGTTGTAAAGACAGTAAGCTTCCGCCGCCGGATGGTGCGGGACATAACCGAAATCCCGCTCGATGCTCACTGCCGGGTAAGGCACGGCGATCCCAATCTCGAACCCGCTCCAAATCACCGGCGTGGGCCAGTCCGGAACGAGCCTCTTTGCCGCCGGCAAGTCCTGAACCACGTTGTATTCGCGGTCGTGGTGTGTGGTCCGGAATGAACCGGCCATGACCGACAGCAGCCTCACCTTCTGCCGCACCAGTTCGCGCCCCCCCAGCGGCGACGACGCATCGGCCTGCGTGTCCAGCAGCGCGGCGAAGTTGGAGAAATAGCCCACCTGGATGAGGACCACGGACCGGTCAGGCTGACGGCTGAGGATCCTGCGCAACAAGGCTGTGGCTTCCGGCGCGTCGGAACTGCGCTTGAGGCGGTGTGGATAGCGGGGCTTCCTGCCGTCCCTGGCCTCTGCGAGCGGGAGAAACTTGCTCGGGTCATTCTTCAGCTTTGCGTGGGTGAAGCCGATGGGAATGTCCGGCCGTCCGTAAAACGTGTTCACGGCGCTGACGAAGGGACCCGCCAGTTCGTCAGGCTTGGTAATCGTCACCGCCAGCAACTCGCACTCGCCCCGGCTCTGCAGGGCGTGGATGACTGACAACGCCAGCACGTCGTCCACGTCGTTGCCGATGTCCGTGTCAAAGATGATCTTCACCGGCGCGGCCCCCGCCGCGCAGGCGCAGACCAAGGTGCAAATAACAACTCGGCAGTGAACGAAGAACAGTGAAAGGTAATGCATACGCACAGGGTGTTCCGGGCCTGAGGGTTACGCCGCGTAATACTTCGCCACTTTCCGCACCGCCTTGGCGACCGAGCGGATGTAGTCCTCGTCCATCGCTTCGTTCACTCCGAACCGCAAACATGTCTTGAGGATAGCTTCTGTCTCCGGGCATTTCACCTGGGTGTAATCCATCTTTGTCAGGCCGCACTCCTTGACCGGCCAATGCCCGGCAAAGAAGGAGTGATTCTGGAACATCGGCATGCCATAAACGGGCACGGCGATATAGCCGGCGCTGAAGCTCGCCCCTTCCGCGGCCAGCGCCTTGACGAACGTGGCGCGGTCGCAGCGCAGTTTCTCCGGCACCAGGCGCGCCATGTAGAACCAATACACGCAGCGGTCGTCCGAGCGCACCTGGTGCGTCAGGATGCCGGGAATGCCCTCCAGCTCCGCGGTGAGGAGGTTCCCGAGCCTGGCGCGCTGCGCGGCGATGCCCTCCAGGCGGGTCAGTTGTGCCGCCACAAACGCCGCCTGCAGCTCGGTGATGCGGTAATTTGCGGCCAGGGCCGTGCTTGAATCCTTGGGATTGAGGCGGTTGGTGCCTTTGTCCCCGAACTTGATCAGCAGCGGGCCAAACCGCTCTTCGCTGGTCGTCACCACGCCGCCGTCCCCGCAGGCGATGTGCTTGGTGTCCTGCAGCGAGAAGCAGCTAATCTGCCCCACGCTGGTGATCGGCCTGCCGCGGTAGAGCGTGCCCCACGCTTGAGCACAGTCTTCGACGAGAATCAGCTTATGCTTGTCGGCGATTTCCTTGAGTTCGGCCAGCCGGCACGGGTTGCCGGCCAGGTGAACGGCGATGATCATCCTGGTCCTGGGTGTGATCTTGCGCTCGACATCCGCCGGGTCGAGACAGCCGGTCCGCGGCTCCAGGTCCGCGAAGACCGGCACCGCCTGCTGGAACAACACACCGATAACGGTGCCGATATCGGTGATGCCGGAGGTGATGACCTCGTCGCCGGGCGCGATGCCGGCGGCGGCCACGGCGATGTGCAACGCCGCGCTGCCCGAGGAGCACGGCTGGACATACTTGTGCCCGTAAATGGCACGGAACCGCTCCATGAGCAGCTTGGTTTGCTGGTTGTTCCAGTAGTAGAGCGAGTTCTGTTCGACAGCGGCCCCGAGCTGTCGCAGCTCCGGTTCGCCCCAGCGCCTGGGTTTGGGCGCGGACCGGCTGACGGCTTTCGCTCCGCCGTTGAGCGCAAGCTGGTCGGCGCTGTTTTCAGTGGTCTCAGCCACCCCAAGCTGGCTGGCAGCCAGCAGCACCGAAGTGGAGGCAATGAACTCACGGCGGGAAACCTGGTTGTTAGGTCGCATAGCGTGGTTCAGTGTAGGTCTCAAGCCACCAAGGCCAAGACGAAAATGTCCCGTTGACGCCGTCGTCAGCGCGCAGGTCTGAAGGCGCACGGGAACTGCGCCGGGTGCCAACCGGGCGGGGGACGGAAGGGATTCTACATCCGCCCGTTGAAGCGGTGGATGGTTTCGATCATGGCCACGTAGTTCTCGGTGGGCATGTAGTTGGTGATGGAGTTGCCTGAGCCGCAGGCGTAACCGCCACCGGGCGCGCAGGCCGTGAGAATCTGGCTGGTGCGGCGCCGGACATCGTCCTGCGTGCCGCGGCTCAGCAGGTCCACATCCACGCCGCCCAACACCGCCACACGGGTGCCCCACCACTGCTTGAACTCCTCGACCGGCACGATGACGTCTTCGAAGCTGTGCTTGGCGTCTATGCGCACGTCCTCGATCAGATCGGGCATGACCGCCTCGACGTGCCCGCAACTGTGCAGGAGGAACAGCCGGCCGGTTTGGTGGGCCAGTTCCACGTAGCGCTTGTGCCACGGCAGGATGTAGCGGCGGAGGTGCCGCGGCTGGAGCAAGGTGGCCGTCTTGAATCCCATGTCGTCCCCGAGCCAGATGGCGAAGACGCTCTCCATCTCGCAGAAGACGCGGAAGGCGTCGTAGATGATCTGCCCCACGCGGTCCACCACCGCGCGCACCAGCTCCGGGTCGTCATAGAGCAAGAGCATCATGCCCTCCAGCCCGAGCAGGTTGCTGGACCATTCCAGCACGCCGCCGGAGAACCCGATCAGCCCCATGCCCTCCGGCAGTGCGGCGGCCGCCGCCTCCGCTGCCGCGAAGTCAACCGTCGCCGGCGCCGGCCAGGGGTAGGACTCGAAGTCCGAGGAGGACTTGATCAGGCCCTCATGTTCATTGACCCACTGCCGGTCTCCCGTGGCCGCGGCGGCCGTGTTGCGCGCTGCCAAAGTCTCCATCTGAAACGGAATCTCCGCGCGGGCGCGGTAGTAGTCGTAACCCAGGGCGTGCCAAAGCTGGACGCGCTGTCGGATGGCGTCGCGGAACTGCGGCAGGCCGTTCTGGCGGGCGAGCGGGATCAAAGGCGCGCCATGGAGCGCGGTCAGCGTTTCCTCGGCAATGGCCAGTTCGACGAGCGGGACCCGGTCGCAGGGTTCGCGCTGGAGGACGCGCCGGAACCGCTCAACACTGGGTTCGGGCTTCGGGAGCCGGTGCATAATCGAGCCGTTCCGTTCGCCAGCAAATGAACTCATAACCGCAGCGTTCTAACGTTCAGGCCCGCGAAGCGCAAGTCGCAAGCAAGGTCGTTGATTTCGAGACACCGCCAGCCCTGGGCGCATCAAAGTCTTTATGCACCCGTAGGGCCCGTCTCATTGACACCCCGCTTCAGCGGGGTGGACGACGTGCGCGCAGCCCCCTAACCGCTTCAGCGGTTTCAGGTGTGTACGTAAACCGCTGAAGCGGTTCCCACGCCGCGCCACCGGCCATCACCCCGCTGAAGCGGGGCGTTAATGAAAGGTCAGCAAAGACAGGGGCTTGAAAAGGCCTGCCACCCCATCAAACCTCACTACCAGCATATGCGGAGTGGATTACTCCTGAGGGCAAATCCAGGCTCGTCAGACTTCTTGCCCTCAGTTTACATGGCCACATGCGCCAGTATTCGTTCAGAACCATCTCCAGTGAACACCCGCTCAAGACTCATCTTGTCATGGCGCTGCTCATGGCTTGCCCAACGACCCTGTGGGCCGGGGAAAGTGTTCAATCCGGGCGGCCGGAGGCAAAGCCCGCGGCAGACGCAGCCGGGAGCACTCTCAGCGACGCGGCCTGGCAGACGCTTCGTCGGCAGGCAGTCGAGCGGCCGCGACGGATCATCTTCAACAACGACGGCAATGAGCCGGTCTATTTCTGCAAAGCCGCCACAGCGGAGGAACTCCTGAAGGCCCGCACGAGCCGGCTGGCCGGCTCGCAGGTGGACTCGATTTTCTATTGCACCTGGAGTTCGGGCTTTGGGCTGTTCACGCACAACACGAAGGCGGGCCAGGTCTTCAGCACGCGGGAAGCCATGTTCAAGGACAACCGCACACAGGAGTTTCTGGATAGGAAGCTGGACCCGCTGCAGGTCATGGCGGACTTCGCCCATCAGCACGGGATGGAGCTGTTTTGGTCAATGCGCATGAACGATACCCACGACGGCGCAGGCGCGGACTATGGGCCGGTTATGTTCCGGGCCAACCGGCTGAAGCAGGAGCATCCCGAATGGCTGATCGGCAGCAAAGAACACCCGCCGCGCCACGGCGCCTGGTCGGCGGTGGATTATGGCGTGCCGGAGATTCGGGACCTGGCTTTCCGTTACTGCGCTGAGGTTTGCCGGAACTACCAGGTGAATGGCATCGAGCTGGACTTTTTCCGCCACGCCTTCTTTTTCAGGTGCTCTGGCCGCGGCGAACCCTGCGGCGATGCGGAGTTGGACCAGATGACCGCTCTGGTTCGCCGCATTCGCGCCGCGACGGAAGAGGCGGGCCGGAAATGCAACCGGCCGATTCTGCTGGCCGTCCGCGTGCCCGACTCGACGGATTATTGCCGGTTGATTGGCATTGACCTGGAACGCTGGCTGCGCGAGGGCCTGGTGGATTTGCTGATCGTCAGCGGCTACACGCAACTCAACCCGTGGGAATACAGCGTCCAGCTCGGACACAGGTACGGGGTCAAGGTCTATCCCTCGCTCGATGAGCCGCGCGTGCGGGACGAGGGGGCCCGAAAGCTGCGGGGAACTCCGGCGGCTTACCGGGGCCGCGCGCTTAACGTGTGGCATGCCGGGGCCGACGGGGTTTACCTGTTCAATTTCTTTGATCCGGCCAGCTCACTGTGGCGGGAACTGGGCGACCCCGCCGGCTTGCGCAAGCTCGAACGCACTTACTTTGCCAGCGTCCGGGGCGTCGGCTCGATGCCGGTGCCACACCAGAAGTTCCTGCGTGTGCCGACCTTGAATCCGGCCAGCCCGGTTTCCGTTGCGGCTGGGAAGCCTGGCCGCGTTGTGTTCCGCGTCGGGGAAGACTTTGCCGGTGCCGGCGAGCCGGCGCGAATCTGTCTGCGACTCCGGTTCAAGAACATGCCTGCGGCCGGACAATTCCACGGGTCTTTGAACCAGCAACCGCTGTCAAACGGAGAGATTCGAGATGTCTGGATGGAATACCAGTTGAACGCCAAGGCGCTCTGCGCTGGAATCAATCTGCTGGAAGTGTCCTGCGCCGACTCGCCGGCGGGGCCGTTCTCGCTGCTTGACCTTTGCATTGAGGTCACCCCGGCTGAGGATTGACGCCACCCAGCTCAGAGCCAGCCCGGCCAACACGCCCTGCCCCGCTGATTGTCACTAAACCGCATCGGACTGGCTGCAGGGGTGGCTCCCTGCTGCAGTCCGGTGAGGCTGCCAGGGATGGCAAACGGTCGGATGCCCTGTGAAACGGAATAAGTGCAATAATCTCAGTGGATTATAACGATCGGGCAGAAGAAAACGCCCATCCTGGCCCGGATTTGGCATAAGTGCATCAATCGCAGTCGGTTACGTAGAACTCCTCCCGGATGTCAAGGTTGTATCCACGGTGTGGATACGGTGAGGATACGGTGCGTATACGGTGAGGCTCCCTTGGGCACTGCAACCTGACCGCGAGGTTTGTCAGGTTGAATCGCTCGGGGTCCAGGAAACCGTCCGGCCCATCGGTAGCGCCGGTCTGCTGCCCGGCGGGCTACAAGAACATTTCCTGGCGCCGGGTCGGCAACCAGTTTACCAGGGCTGTGCGCGAGCTGCCCTACGGCTGCCGAATGGCTTCCAGGCTGCTGCGGTTTTCGGTCTTGATGGTGTAGCCGGCGGGAGCGGTGACCTGGTATAGGTGCTTGCCGCCATCTTTGCGCCAGCGGAGCGCGATGGGGCCGTCGGCGGTCGGGAAGCGGCCTTCACACCAGTCCAGGCGGGAGTCGGTGAAGCGGAGCTGGACGAGGTGGTTGACCGTGTCCACGCGGTGCAGGCCCAGCACGTCGCGGTAGAGGACATGCACGGCGCCGTGGGAGGCGAAGCCGTGATTGCAACTGGCGTAGGCGCCGTCGTTCTCCCAGAGCGTCCCGGTGCGGTCGGCCATGTAAAGCTGGTAGGCGAGCGATTCGTCGAGCAATTGCTGGCACAAGCCATATCGGGAGAGCAGTTCCAGCCGCAGGACATTGCCGATGAAGGCATTGGCGGGGTGAACTTCGGGGAAGGCCTTGGTCTGCTTGCGCTGCGGGCCGAAGTCGTTGATCAGGCGCTGCCACAGCTCCGAGTGCGTCTCCGGTTTGGCCACGCCGAAGAAGAACGCGAAGTATTGGCAAACCTCGGTGCGGTTGGTAGTAACCTCCAGCTTGCCGTTGATGCGCTTGGCGTTGTCCACGAAGAACCCATCCCTGAAAGACTGCTGGCGGATGGTCTCGCGGATGCGCTCGGCGTCGTCCGTCAGCTCCGACAGGCCGTACATCCGGCCGACGGCGTCGAGGGCCTTGGCGTAAAGCATGTTGGAGGGGTAATTGACATCCTGCACAAAGGAGTTGGCGGCGGACCACTCGACGAAGACCCAGCTCTCCAGCTTCTCCAGCAGGCCGTTGTCGTTCCGGAACTTCTTGAAGTAGTCCAGCAGCCGCAGGATGCGGGGGCGGAGGGCGTCCACCATCTCGCGGTCGCCGCTGCGGGCGAGGTACTCCTCCAACTCCACAACGAACCACAGCGACCAGTTGGGAATGAACACGCCGTCGTTGTGGTCGGCGGGGTAGCACATGGGCAGCATGCCGTCGGGCAGATGGGCGAACCTGGCGGGCAAGCGGTAGTTCTCGAAGAAGTTCTGCTCGATGCGGGTGTCGCCGCACAGGTCCTTGGCGACACGCGCGGTGAAGAAGCTGTCGCAGAGCCAACCGGCGCGCTCGCGTGAGGGGCAGTCCATGAAGATGTCCAGGGCGTTCTGGCGGAAGGTCTCGCGGCCGGCGGCGAAGAGGCGGTTGAGCCGTTCGTCGCTGGCGGCGAAGTGCGCCTGCCAGACGCCGTCGCTGGCGAACTCGCGGAAGTAGAGCTTCTGCACCTCGCACTCGCCTTCGAGCACGATGAGCTTGAGGTAGCGGAGGGTGTAAGGCTCGAAGGACTCGAACGCGCAGGTGCCCGGCTGCAATTCGCAGGCGATGACGTTCGCGCAGCTCAGGCGCTTCCAGTCCACGTCGTCCCGGGTGAGGATTTCGTCGAAGGTCAGAAACAGACGGGTCGGAGTGCGGCAGTTGAAGCGCGCGCCGATGAAACCGGTGAGGTTGCAGCCGAAGTCCACGATCTGGAAACCATTGGACTTGAGCACCTGCGAGTCTGCCGATGACCAGGGCTGGTTGATGGGCTGGCTGGAGGCGTTGGCAACGGTTTGCAATTCCAGCGAGGGGATGGCCTCCAGGTCCTTTGCCGGGTAACCGCCGAATTTGGGGCCGACTCCGGTCAGGGACCGGTCCCGCCAAGGCTCATCCACCTTGAGGTTAATTCGGACCTGGCCTTGGGAAACGAGCCACGACGGCTGACGGACCGCGTAGTCGGGGTAGTCAACCCGGCGGGGGAGCAGCACTCGCTCGGGCAGGGCGGAGACCTTGACTTCAGCGAACTCCGGGGTCGTGTCCGTGCGCCACCGGCTGTAACCGGGCGCGAGCCGATAAACCTCCGAGAACGTGCGTTGGAAACTGAAGCGCTGCACTTTCTGCAACCGCTCTTTCAGGATGGTGGCAGCAAAGGAGGCCCCCTTGCCGCCCGTGGACGCAATCACAGTGCCGCCGGCAACGACCTCGGCTTGCAGGAACGAAGGTTGGTCGAGCAGGTAGTAACTATTGACGTTGTAACCGGCCACCTCGAAAGCCACCACGTTTTCGCCAGGCTGGAGCCTGGGGGTCAGGTCCCATTCGTCCACGCGGTAGAAGCCGTGCGGACCGCGAGCCGGACCGTGTGCCAGGAATTGGCCATTCAGGAAGACGCGATACACGCTGGCGCCGGTGGCGCGCAGCAGGACTTGCGCCTTTTCGGGAGCCTTGAAGCTCGCGCGGAAGCCGACAAAGAGATTCTTCTCCGTCTCGCGGCCACTAGGCCAGATTGGCTTGGCGGAGAGGAAAGCCGGCGTTGAGGCGGCGAGACTTGTGCAAGGCGGCAGGAATGCAAACAGGGTGAGAGTCAATCGCCAGGCGCCACGCGTAAGCAGGTTTTGCAGGTTCATAATCCGCCCATTGACTTGGCCGATTTGAGGCGGCCATTCAAGACTTAATTGCGTTCAGGCGCAGCAATCAGCGGCAAAGGAGCAGCCGGTAACGGCACAATGCGCTCTTTTCCTGCTGACGCGCCGCCCAGGGACTGATATGCCTTTCGCGCACCATCCGATGCTATGAGACAAGACCGCTGGCTGCGCATCATTCCCGTGGCGCTGGTCATGTACACCATCTCCTACGTGGACCGCACCAACGTCTCCCTGGCGCTCGACCCCACGATCTCGTCCATGATGAAGGACCTGTTCATGGACGACCGGATGAAGGGCGAGGCTGCGGGCATTTTCTTTTTCGGCTACATCCTGCTCCAAATTCCGGGCGGTTATTGGGCGACGGCCTGGAGCCCGCGGAAGATCATCAGCCTGTTCCTGATCTCCTGGGGCGTGTGCGCGGTCGGCTGCGGGCTCGCGCGCACCTTCAGACAATTTGAATTGATGCGCTTCCTCCTGGGTGTCGCCGAAAGCGGCGTGTTCCCGGCGACGATGGTGCTGCTGGCCAACTGGTTTCCGCGGGGAGAACGGGCTCGCGCCAACGCGTACTGGAATCTCTGCCAGCCGCTGGCCGTCGCGGCGACCGCCCCCGTCACCTGCTGGCTGCTGGGCGCCTATGGCTGGCAGAAGATGCTGATCCTGGAAGGGCTGCTGCCCTTTGTCTGGCTCCCCGTCTGGTGGTTCTGCATCCGGGACCATCCACGCGACGCAAAATGGATTTCCGCCGAGGAAAGGAGCTTTCTTGAAACCACTTTGCAGCGGGAAGCCGCCGAGCTGGAGCCGCCCCAGCCTGTCTCGATCTGGGCGCGGCTTTGCGAACGCCCGGTGCTGGTGCTGCTGGCCATGTATTTCCTGCAAAATTGCGCGGCCTACGGCTGCATGACCTTCTTCACCAGCAGCCTGAAAGGCAGGGAGTTCAGCGGGCTGCAGTATGGCATTCTGTTTGGCATTCCCTACGCCCTGACCGCCGTGATCATGGTGCTCAACTCCCGGCACTCGGACAAGACCCGGGAACGCAGGGGACATGTGGCCGCGGTCTATCTCCTGAGCGGTCTGAGCCTCATCCTCAGCGTGGGGCTGCGAGAGCATTTCTGGGTATCCTACGCCTTCATGTGCCTGGCCATCCCCGGCCCCTTCGCCGCCCTGGGCCCCTTTTGGGCCATCCCCAGCGAAACCCTGCCCCGGGCCGCCGTGGGCCTGGTGATCGGCGTAGTCAATGCCTTCGGCAACCTGGGCGGGTTCGCCGGACCCTACATCGCCGGCTGGCTCAAGCAGGAATACCAGAGCCTGCCCGTGGCCTTCAGTGCTTTGGGCGCCGGACTGCTGATCGGCGCCGGGCTGGCTTTCCTGCTTCCGAAAGCCGCTCCCCTGCCAGCGCCGGCTTCGTCTCGCGGAGGCTGCGGTTAGTGTGCCGCACTGTTCCCGGGTCGCGCCATGTCTCTTTGTCAGTGTCGGCAGGGCAATCGGCCCCTGTCTCACAGCGCAGGCGCGGGAGAACGCCCGGCCTGTGCGGAGCGGGGTCGAGGGCATCCGAATGCAAACTGGACGCGCCGTCCCGCGTCCGCTGCAAGCCGCTGGAAGGCCCCGTGAGGTTCGCGCTTCACACAGGCCCGATTGAGTCCGAATAGGTGTTTAGCCGGACTCCCCAGTCCGAGCTGCCTAACTGAAAACTAAGCCGGAGTTCCCGCTCTGAGGACCGCTAAACGGAAGGACAAGAGCCTTCCGTAAAAAACTACTGTTGCCTATTGACGGCGCGGGCTTGATAGGTGGTTTAGGCCGCCTTCCTGAGTTTGTCCAAGTGTTCACGTAGAAAGACTCCGAACTGCCCTATCCGGTTTGCCACAGCCACCTCAAAAAGCCGCTCAACTTCGGCTCGTCCGCCTTTATCGAGTGGGTGGACACGCTTGTATCTCTCGTAATAATCACCTCGTTCAGAAGCCAGCGTAAACTCCGGCACAATAACACTCAACTCCAGAACTCTGCGCTTTTTCCGCAAGCTGACGACTTCGAGCTCTGGCAAATTCATTGGCAGCCATAACCACACCCGGATATCGAGGCGCTCATCTTCAAACGTCATTCGGGCGTAAGCGTCGGGACCGCCATGTATCTCTCCGTTCCATGAAAAGCCGCGATCACGGCTGAGGTATTCCAAATGCTCAAAGCACGGCTCAAAAAACCAAGGCACTTCCTTGGTCAGTTGGGTGCGTAAGGGGACATACATAGCTTTGCCGCCTAACTAAGTGATTATACAGGTCTGCATAACATCCCCTTTTGGAGTGATATCCAAACGTCCCCCCTCCGCGAAGGAAAGGCTTCTCTTCATCAAGGGCCTCTCTACTCCTCGCATGTTCGGCTGTAAAGCACCGTTTTGACGGATTAACACCAGAAAGCCCCCTTGACCGAGCCGGCGCGATGGTCCTAACTGGGTTGCGTGATCCGATGAAAGCCCTCGTCCTCAAACAATACCAGCAGTTCGCCTGCGAAGATGTGCCAACCCCGGAGCCCGGTCCAGCCGACGTCCTCGTCGCGGTCAAAGCCTGCGGCATTTGCGGCAGCGACGTGCACGGGATGGACGGCAGCACTGGCCGGCGCCGCCCTCCCATCATCATGGGCCATGAGGCGGCGGGCGTTATCTCCAAGGTGGGCAATAACGTGACCGGCTGGGCAGCGGGGGACCGTGTCACGTTCGACTCGACCATCTATTGCGGCGAATGCGCCTATTGCCGGCGCGGCCTGATCAACCTGTGCGATCGCCGGCGGGTGCTGGGGGTCTCGTGCGAGGATTACCGGCAGCCCGGCGCGTTCGCGCAATTCGTAGTCGTGCCCCAACATATCCTGTACCGGCTGCCGGATGCCTTGGCCTTCGAGCACGCCGCCCTGGTCGAGCCGTTTTCCATCGCCGTGCACGCAGTTCGCCGCGCACCGCCCACATTGAACGACACCGTCACGGTGGTGGGCGCGGGGATGATCGGCCTGGCCCTGGTGCAAGCGCTCAGCCAGGCCGGCTGCGGGCGGCTCATCGTGGTGGACATCTCCCCGGACCGGCTGGCCCTCGCGGCGGATTTCGGCGCGACCCATACCATCAACTCCGGGGCCGAGGACGCCCTCGCCGCGATTCTCCGATTGACGAACGGCCAGGGCGCTGACTTGGCCTTCGAGGCGGTGGGCCTGACGGCCACGGTCGAGTTGGCCCTGCGCTGCCTGCGCAAAGGCGGCGCCGCAACCCTCGTTGGCAACGTCACCCCCAAGACCGATTTCCCGCTGCAACTGGCCGTGACGCGCGAGTTAACCATCCGCGGCTCGTGCGCTTCGCAAGGGGAATACCCGGCGTGCCTTGACATGCTGGCGCGCGGCGCGTTGCGGGCCGCGCCGCTGATCAGCGCCATCGCCCCGCTGGCCGAGGGCGCCGTCTGGTTCGACCGGCTCTACCGGAAGGAACCCGGATTGCTGAAGGTCGTGCTGAAACCGTGAGGCGCGAAACGTGATGCGGGAGAACTGCAGGAAACGCTTGCCATCATGGCAATGAGAATGAGGACAACTATGAGTGAGAACGCATTTGATCTGACCGGCAAGGTGGCGATCGTCACCGGCACCAGCCGCGGGCTGGGCCAATACTTCGGCCGGGCGCTGGCCCGGGCCGGCGCCGACCTCGTCATCACCAGCCGCGACGCGGCTGCCCTCGCGCCGTTCCAGGCCGAGATTCAGGCCCTGGGCCGCCGCGCATTGCCGCTGGCGCTGGATGTGCGCAAACCCGACAGCGTCCAGGCCATGGCCGAGGCAGCGGTCGCGCATTACGGGAGGATTGACGTGCTCGTCAATAACGCCGGCTGCAACGTGCGCAAACCGGCCCTGGAGGTCACTTGGGACGATTGGAACCTGGTGTTGGACACCAACCTGCGCGGCACCTTCTTCGTCTCCCAGGCCGTCGCGCGGCACATGATCCCGCGGAAGTATGGCCGCATCATCAACATCGGCTCGGTCACCTGCGTCTTCGGCTATGCCGGCCTGGGGCCATACAGCGCCAGTCGCGGCGGCGTCAAACAGCTCACCATGAGCCTCGCCGACGACTGGGGCCTCCACGGCATCACTGTCAATTGCCTGGCCCCCGGCTGGTTCAAAACCCAGCAGAACGCCGTCATGTATGAGAACCAGGAATGGGTCGAATACCTCTGCGACCGCATCCCGCTCAAGCGCCCCGGCCAGCCGCCGGACCTGGAGGGCGCCGTAGTCTTCCTCGCCTCCGACGCCAGCGCCTATATCACCGGCCAGACCCTGCTGGTGGACGGCGGCATCTCCACGGGAGCAACGCGCGCGCTACCCAGGAAGGGGCGTTGACCGCAGCCGGCCAGCCTGCGCCGGCGCCCAAGAACGCCCGCCGGCCACCCCCGCCGCGTCGCGCGAGTTCTTGGCTGCCACCCCCTGTTTCAACTGTCTCAAAACTGGACAGTCCGGGGCGTTTGCACGGTGTAGCCCCGGCCAGAACACGGTGCAACCCCAGTGTGTATCCCATGGGGAGCGCTCCCCATGGGATACACACCGGGGTGTCGCCGGGCTCGCACCGGTGTCTGACCGGTATTTCGGGCGCAATCCAGACTATCGCACTCGAAATGAAAGATATGCTGGTTTCGCCAGGAAAGGGATGCGGCGAGGATGGTCCTGGCGGCGCAAAGGCTGATGAATGACAGGGCCGGCGGCAGGAAGGTTGGCGCGCCCGCGAGCAAATGAGGTTCGCCCGGGCGCTTCCCGCAGGCGGAGAAGGATTTGCTTCCCGGTATCGCTCCGTTATAGGATGCAGCCTGAACACAGTTTGGTTCCGCAGACAGGTCCCGCAGTTGCCTGAGTCGGTATGCCGGCGTCAGGTTTCTCTCTGCCTTTCTAGTGGCGTCCTTGAATAGCGAAACGTGCTCGTATGAAACACATTGTTAGACTTTCCGTCGCCCTCGTCGCAACAATCTCCCTGGCCCTGGCGGCCACCGCCCAGGTGCCCTATGTCATCGTCATCAGCGTGGACGGTCTCGGGGGGACTTATCTGAGCAACTTGTTTGCTCCGACCAATACCGCCTACCCGATTCCAAACTTTACGCGGTTAAGGAACGAGGGCGCGAGCACGCTGGCCGCCCACATTGACAACAACAATTGGGAGACCTTGCCGAACCACACCTCCATCGTCACGGCCCGGCCGAGGGACGGCGCCAACGGCCACGAATGGAGCAGCAATGACAATCCCGCCGTCGGGCAAACGATTCATTCCAAGAAAGGCTCCTACGTGGCCAGTGTCTTCGACGTGGCGCATGACAACGGGCTGAGGACCGGTATGTACGCCAATAAGACCAAGTTCATGCTGTTCGACACCAACACAACCTATACTGGCGGCGGCTCCTATAACGCCCTTTACGGCGCTCCCGACGTGACGGGGCCGGACAACGGGCGCGACAAGGTGGACAACACCTACATCAACGCCGCCCTCGGCGGCGTCATCGTCAATACCTTCATCGCGCAGCAGAAAACCGCCAATCCCAACCACTACGCTTTCCTGCACATTAACGAGCCGGATTCATACGGCCATTCAACGGGGTGGGGCAGCGCGACGTGGTACAGCCAGGTCGTGAACGTAGATACGATGCTGGGCAAGATCTTCAAACTGATCGAGGAGGATGTTCCCGCGATGACGGGCAATACGGCCATCATCCTCACGGCTGACCACGGGACCCAGAGCAGTTACAGCTACCCGGCCCAGCGGTATTCTGTTCCGTTCTTCGTCTGGGGACCCGGGGTGCCCGCGGGCGCGGATCTCTACGCGATGAACGTCGGCAGGCGCCAAGTGGCGTCCGCGTACCCGATGACCACCTATGCCGGCATGCAGCCAATCCGGAATGCTGAAGCCAACAACGTCGCGCTGCAGCTTCTCGGCCTTGGGCCGATACCCGGTTCCACCTTTGACTACGCGCAGGACCTGCGCGTCACGCTGCCGCCCACGCCCGTTATCACCGGCATCTCTCACGATGAACCCGGGACGTTTACCATCAGCGGTTCGGCGGACCGGAGCGGCAAGGTCGTTCTGTGGCAATCGGAGAATCTTGCGGCTCCTGATTGGCAGGCCATCCAGACTAATGCCGTCGCCGCCGGGCCCTTTAGCTTCACCGTTTCGCAGGGATCGGGTTCCATGGCCGTCTTCAGGATGCAAGGCCAATAACGCGCCCTTATTTGCAGGGTTGTCGCCCGCTAATCGCCACGGGCAGGCAAGGAGCGCAGTTCCAGCTTTGTCGGGTCCACCACCACGTGCTTAATGCGCTCGCGTTTCCAGGTGTAGGTGATATGGACCAGACCATCGCTGGTCTGGATGACGGCGGGGTAAGAGAACTCCTTCCGGGGCTGGTCCTCGAGCGTCAGCGCCGCCTGCCACTGCTTGCCGTCCCGGGAAATGGCGACGTTGAGGGGGCTGCGGCCTTTCTGGCAGTGGTTATAGACCAGGAGCTGGCGTCCGTCGCGCAGGGTGACGGCATCGGTGCCTGAGTTGGGATTGGGCAGCGCAGTGAGCGTCATCTGAGCCCAGGTCTTCCCGCCGTCGCCAGACCAGACTTGGAAGATCGAGCCCTGTCTGGTCCGCCCGATCGCCTGGAGGCGATCGTCGGGGTAGCAGAGGATGCTGGGCTGGATGGCGTCGATTGCCTTGCCGTCGTTTACCGGAGGGGTTGCCTGCCACGTCTCGCCCAGATCAGCCGTGCGTTCGAAATGGATGCGCCAGCCGCCTTGTTCGGTGCTGCTGGGGCAGAGGAGGTCGCCGTTGGGGAGTGGCACAGGCTTGTTCTTGCTGGGGCCGAGGATGCCATCCGGCAACCGGCGCGGCTTGGACCAGACTTGGCCGCCGTCGGCGGAAGTCATGAGCATGCCCCACCAACGGTTCGGGCTCGGGCCGACCTTGTAGAAGAGCAACAAGGGCCCGGACCGGGGCTGAAACAGCACGGGATTCCAGCAGGGAAAGCGGTTGGTGGCGGATTGCACACCGTTGGCGACCTCCACAGGCGCGGTCCAATGTCCCGAAACCTGGCGCGAGAGCCAGATTCCCACGTCGGGGTGCCGCTCGCGAGTGCCGCCAAACCATGCCGCCACCAGGTGGCCCGATTCAGCCTCGGCGATGGTCGAGGCATGGCAGGAAGGAAAGGGGGCGGTCCGGTAGATGAACTCCGATGTCAGCAAGCCAGGCGGGACGCCAGCCAAAGAGGACATGGTCACGGTCATGCTCGCGCAGCAGGCGAACGTTGATGCGAATGGGCGTTTCATAAAGGGTGCGACAGGCGGTTATAGGAGTCCTAACAGTTGAATAGGTCAAATGTGTTACCTGGGCTAGGCCCAGTGGCGGGCCTGGCGTTTGGGGGCGGCAGGGCGGGCGGGGGCGGGGATCGGTGGCTGGGCGGACGCAGGCAGGAGACTTCTGAGGAAGCGGGGCGTGTCGCGGCGGCCAGGGCGCTGGTAATCGCGGCAGAGGACGGCGGCGGTTTGGGCGGGGTCGAGGCGGCGAACGGCGGTGAGATACTCGAAGAGCAGTTCGGCTAGGCGGAGGAGAGCGATGCCGTCGGTGCGGCGGGTGCGGGCGTAGAGCCATTCGGTGAAGCGCAGGAATGCGGCGAAGGGGGAGTGAACGCCTGCACCGCCAATTGCAGTTTGCACTCCTGAACCCCTCACCCCGGCCCTCTTCCCTTCGGAAGGGGAGAGGGAGAATGGCTGGCCGCTGGTAGACGAGGGGTGATTGTTGGGAGGAGACGGAGCGGCGTAGGCATCGGGCGGGTGGGTCCAGAGCAGTGGCGTGGTCTCGCGAAAATTGCCGCTGTTGGCGACGAGGTCCCAGTAGCGGGCGAAGCGGCGGAGATTCTGCATGGCGGGGAATTCAATGAGGCGGTTTTGCAGGATGTCATATGGCGGATGGGGACTATAGAGCATTTGCCATTCGGTGTCGTGCCGGGCGATGGGCGCGCCGCTAAGGCGCTTGAGGATGCCGACCTGGATTTCGTGCGGGCGCAAGGCAACAAGGCGGTCGAACCCGGCGGCGAAGCTCTCGAGGGATTCTCCCGGCAGACCCGCGATAAGGTCGGCATGGAGGTGGACCCCGGTGTGCTCGCGCAGGAAACGGAAGTTGTCCTCAAGCCGCGCGTAGTCCTGGCGGCGCTGGATGCGGGCGGCGACCTCCTCGTTGAACGTCTGGACGCCGATCTCGAATTGGAGCGCGCCCGGTGGGAAACGGGCGATGATTTCGCGCAGGGCGTCCGGCAGGCGGTCGGGGATGATCTCGAAGTGGAAGAGGTGGCCGGGGCAGTGGTGTTCGAAGAGGAACTGGAGGATGGCGCGGGCAGCATTGAGGTTCAGGTTGAAGGTGCGGTCCACGAACTTGAACTGTCTCACACCGCGGTCCAGCAGGTGTTGCAGGTGGTCGAGCAAGGCGGGCAGCGGGGTCTGGCGCACCGGGATGTCAAGTGAGGAAAGACAGAACTCGCAGGAGAAAGGGCAGCCGCGCGAAGCTTCCACGTAGATGACACGGTGCGCCACATCGTGGTCGTCGTAGAGATCGTAAGGCAGCACCAACTCCGCGAGCTCGGGCGGGCTGGCGGGGATGATCCGGGAGCCGGGGCGCCCGCCGGAGAGCAGTTGGCGGCACAGGTCGGCGAAGGCCAGGTCTCCTTCGCCCGTAATGGTGTAATCGGCCAGCGCCACGATCGGTCGGGACTCGGTTTCGAAGCTGACTTCCGGTCCGCCCAGGACGAGTGTGATGTCTGGCCGCACACGCTTGAGGATGGCGACAACCTCCGTCGCGGGCGCAACGTTCCAGATGTAGATGCCCAACCCGATGATCTTCGGCTGCCGTGCCAGGAGCGCTTCCGCAATCTCAACCGGCCGCTGGCCAAGGTCGAACTCGGCGAGCGCGGCAGCCGACCGCAGCGGGCCGAGGTTGGCCAGCAGGTAGCGCAGCCCAAACGCGGTGTGAATATGCTTCGCGTTGAGGGTCGTCAGGACAATGTCTGGCATCGTTGCGGCCTATTGCTTGCGACCGGCCAATTCCTGCTCCGTTTTCAGGCGCAGTTGCCCGCACGCCGCGTCAATATCGCCCCCCTTCTCCCGCCGCAGCGTCGCGCTGACCTTCTGCTTCTCCAGCGCGCGCAGAAACGACTCCTGCGCCGCTTCGGCCGGCCGCTCCCAGGGCAAGCCCTCGACCCGGTTGTAGGGAATCAGGTTCACCTTCGCCTTGAGCCTCCGCGCCAGCGCCGCCAGCGGCTTGACCTGATCCAAATTGTCGTTCACCCCGGCGATCAGGACGTATTCGAACGTGATCATCCGCCCCTTCTCTTGCTGGTAATGCTCACAAGCGGCGGTTAATTCGCGCAGCGGGTATTTGCGGTTGATGGGCATGATCTTGTTGCGCGTCTCGTCCGTCGCGCCATGCAGGGAGATCGCCAGCCGGAATTGGAGCGGCTCGTCCGCGAGCTTGCGGATTTGCGGAGCCAGGCCGCTGGTCGAGATGGTCATCTTCCGCGCGCCGATTCCGGCGCCCCACGGCGCATTGAGAATCCGCAACGCCTTGAGCAGGTTCTCGTAATTCGCCAGCGGTTCGCCCATGCCCATGATCACCACGTTGCTGACCACGCGGGGTTGAGGGTAAGACGATGCTTGCTGCGTGTTGCGTGTTGCATGTTGCGTGCTTTCAGCTTCCCCTCGCTCTTCGCCTCTCGCCCCTCGCCGCTCGCCTGCATTCCATCGCTCAACCGCCAGCACCTGCTCGACAATCTCCTCCACGCGCAGGTTTCGTTTCCAGCCAGCCAGTCCGCTGGCGCAGAATTTGCAGCCGTAGGCGCAGCCGACCTGGGTCGAGACGCACAGCGTGTGCCGGTCGCTCGGCTCGCCGTAGAGCGCCGGGTTGGCCGGAATCAGCACGCTTTCGATGAGCGCCCCGTCGTCCAGCCGCCACAGGAACTTCTGCGTCGTGTCGCGCGCGCCCTGCTTCCGCACCAACTCCAGCACGGCAAGCGAGAAATGCCGCCGCAACTCCTCCCGCAGCGAACGCGGCAGGTTTGTCATCGCCTCCCAGTCCGTTGCCCGATGCGCGTAAAGCCACTCCAGCACTTGCTTCACCCGGTATGCCGGCTGGCCCCACGCGCGGAACTGCGTCCCCAGTTCCTCGGCCGTCTGCGCTCTAATGTCGTTCGACACCTCGACAGGTTAACCCATCTTCCCCGTTTAACCCATTCAACTTATTGAACTTCTACAAACCCCTTTGCTGAGGCCAACCATTCGACCCGCGCGCCCGCTCACTTGGCCAGGTAATACCTCTCGGCATATTCCCGCACCATGCGCGTGGTGGTAAAATGCGGGACCAATGTCACCATGGCGCGACGGATGCGCTGGATCCATTGCCGGGGGATGCCTTGGGCGTCGCGCTGGTAGAAGAGCGGGATCACTTCCTGCGTCAGCACCGCGTAAAGGTTGTCGCTGTCCACCCGGTCCTGCTGCTCGACTGATTCGTGATGCGAGTCCTGGCCGATGGCGAAGCCGTTTGTGCCGTCGTAACCCTCGCGCCACCAACCGTCCAGGATGCTCAAGTTGAGGCAGCCCTGGCATCCGGCCTTCATCCCGCTGGTACCCGAAGCCTCCAGCGGGCGGCGCGGCGTGTTTAACCACACGTCGCAGCCCGACACCATCTGCCGGGCCACGTGCACGTCGTAATTCTCGATGAATACCAGGTGCCCTTGCAGGTCGCTGTACTTGCTCAGATGAATGACGTACTGGATGTAGCGTTTCCCGTCGTCATCCCGCGGATGCGCCTTGCCCGCAAAAATGAACTGGACCGGGCGCTCCATATCGCGCGTCAGGCGGATGATGTTCTCCAGTTGCTTGAAAATCAGCGGCGCCCGCTTGTAGGTCGCGAAGCGGCGCGCAAAACCGATCGTCAGGGCGTCCGGGTTCAGCAGTTGATCGAATGCGATGAAATCGCCATGCGCCAGGCGCTGGCCCTGGATCAACAGCCGCCGCCGCGCAAACTCGATCAACTCCCGGCGCAGCTTGAAGCGGATGGCCCAGATTTCCTCGTCGGTGATGAAGTCCGGGTCCGCCATCCGCTGCCAGAACTCGGGCGAGTTGACTTGCGCGGCCCAGTCCTGCCCTGTCCCGCGAAAGCCGGGCGGCACCTCGCCTTCGAGGCTGGTCTTGAGCTTGCGCTGCCAGAACCGGCGCACCGTCCCCTTCATCCAGCCCAGCAGGTGCACGCCGTTGGTGATATGCCCGATCGGCACCTGCTCCTCCGCGCAGTCTGGATAGAGGCAATGCCACATGTGCCGGCTCACCCGTCCGTGCAATTCGCTCACCGCGTTGGCCGCCCGCGACAGCTTCAGCGCCAGCACCGTCATGCAGAATGCCTCCTGCGCGTTGTGCGGATTCACCTGGCCCAGCTTCATCACCTCCTGGAACGGCGCCCCGATCTTCGCCCGGTACCGGTGCATCGCGTAGTCCATCAAGCTCGGGCTAAAGCGGTCGTGCCCCGCCTCGACCGGCGTATGCGTGGTGAAGATGCATTCCGCCGTGGTTTGGGTTACTGCGTCCGCAAAGTTCGTCCCCGCCGCCAGCTTCTCCCGGATCAACTCCAGCGTCAGAAACGCCGCGTGCCCCTCGTTCATGTGGTACACCGACGGCTGGATCCCCAACGCCCGCAGCAGCCGCACGCCGCCGATACCCAGGAGCATCTCCTGCATGATCCGCGTCGTGCTGTCGCCGCCGTACACTCGCTGCGTCAAGTCGCGGAAATGTTGCTCGTTTTCGGGCCGGTTGGCATCCAGCAGATAGACCGCCACCCGCCCCACGTTGACCCGCCAGGCGTGGAAGGCCACCTCGTTCATCCCAATGTCCACCCGGCACACCAGCGGTTCGCCCTTCTCGTCCAGCACCGGCTCGACCGGCAGGCTCTTCGGATTCAGTTGCGAATAGTATTCTGTCTGCCAGTTGTTCGCATCAATCGCCTGCTGGAAATAGCCTTCCCGATAGAACAAGCTGACCCCCGCAAAGTTCAGGCCCAGATCGCTCGCCGACTTCGCGTGATCCCCGGCCAGTATCCCCAAGCCGCCCGCCGCGATCGGCAGCGTCTCGTGGAAACCGAACTCCGCCGAGAAATATGCCACCGGGTTGGCCCGCAGCGCCGGCGCGTGTTCGTGCGCCCAGGTGCGCTGGTCGTTCATGTAAAGTTCAAACAACCGCAGCACCTCGCAAACTCTTTCGCAGAAATCCGGATCCTGCAGGCGCGACCGCAGCTCGTAATCCGAAACTTCGTGCAGGACCGCTACCGCGTTGTGATAGAGATTCTGCCAGCCGCGCGGCGACAGCTCCTGGAACACCTCCTGCGCTTCCTGATTCCATGTCCACCACAGATTTCGCGCCACCCGGTTCAGGGATACAGTCATTTCCCGCAGCTCTTCGCTTGTCAGTGGTTTTTTGGTCATAAAGTATTAGGCCTCATCCTCTCACAACTCTGTACTGCAACTGGTTACGCTGTTAATCCTAATGACTGCCCGTGCGGTCCGCAAATAAAATCACGGCCCGCTTGTCATCGCGGTCGCTGCTCGACATGGCCATTACCGACCGACAGCTCAGTCCTTAACGTTTGCCGTCCCGGCGTTGATCTGCGTACGATTGAGGCCGATGCAACCATGTGTTGCCACTATGAAGTGTCAAAACCGCCTGTACCTTTCGGCTATCCTGTTGCTAGTCGCCGCCTTGCCAGTTGCGGCCGCGTCCAGCCATCAGCCGCTACGGGGCACGCTCTCCGTCCCCTCTCTGGACGACGCCATGGCCTCCCGCACCGACCTTTGGGGCGAGTTGGCCATGCGTCAGACCAACGGCCCGAGCTACGAGTTCTTCGCGCCGCTGCTGAGTCCGCTCCGCTATGTCAACGCCGATTTCCGCTACTACCCCATCGTGCTCAGCGCCCCCAACGCACAGGTGAAAGCCCGCCTCATCGCCAACGGCAGCGGCCTCAACCATCGCGGCGGAACCCGGTCCTGGACCGACAACGGCATCCCCGCGCGTTTCCGCGTCGGCCCCGACGAATTCCTCTTCGGCGGTCTCCCTGACCGCGTGCACCAGCCGACGCTCGCCGAAGGCTGGCTGCCCATTGTTGAAATTCGTTATCGGCATCCCTCTCCAATGCAGCCGGGCGGCAATGTCCCCTTGGCCGAGCCCACACCCAAAGTCCCGCCCGAAATCTACCGCCTCGAGGCGTTCGCCGCCACCGCACCCCACCTCGCTGCCAAGGGTCTCGTGTTCGTAAAGTTCGATCTCATCCAAGGCACCAACGGCTACATTGCTGTTGATCTGGATGCCGGGAGCGCCCTCAAGCTGCAGGAGGGCCGCCTGTTCGACAACCAGGATCGCCTGCTGGCGCTCTTCGACGCTGCCTGGAAGTGGGAACGCCAGCGCGCCGTGGCCCGCCTTAGGCCCGGCGCAGCGGTGGTGCTTGCCATCCCCACCCAACCGCTGGACGCCTCCTTGCGGCTGGTGATCAATCCGGCCACCTACGCCGAGCACCGTCAAGCTTGTGCTGAAACCTGGCGCAAACTCCTCGCCCGGGGCATGAATGTCCAGACTCCCGAGCCTTATGTCAACAACGCATGGCGCCATCTCCTCTGCCAGAACTTCGGACTCATCAACGGCAACTCGATTCGCTGCAGCGCCGGCAACCAGTACGACAAACTCTACGTATCCGAAGGCAGCGACGCCGCCCTCGCCTGCCTCGTCTGGGGATACGAGTCCGACATGCGCCGACTGATGGTTCCGCTATTCGACTTCACCCGCAAGGATCTCGAATGCCATCAGGCCGGCTTCAAGCTCAACAATCTATGCCGCTACTACTGGCAAACCCGCGACCACGCCGCCGTGTCCGACCTGCGCCCGCGTTGGGAACCAGAAGCCGCCCGCCTCGCCAACACCCGCACCAACGAATACGGCCTCTGCCCCAAAGGCCAATACTGCGGCGACATCAGCACCCTCGTCCATAGCCTCACCGTTGACGCCAAAGGCTGGAGAGCCTTGCACGATCTTAGCGCCGTCCTCGCCCAAACCGGCGCCGCCGCTGAGGCCGAACGCTATCGCGAGAACGCCGCCCGGTTCAAGCGGGACACTCTCATCGCCATAGACCAGAGCCTCAACCGCCAGACGACGCCCCCCTTTGTCCCTGTCGCACTCTACGCGGATGAGCCCGCCCACGACCCCATCACCGCCAACCGCATCGGCAGCTACTGGAACATCGTTATCGGTTACGTCATCGGCAGCGGCATCTTTCCGCCGGGCAGCGAGGAAGAGACCTGGATTCCCCGTTACCAGGAACAGCATGGCGGCCTCTGCATGGGCATGCTCCGCGCCGGCGGCGGCTATACGTTCTGGACCAGCTCCGCCCGCACCAATCCCCTCTACGGAACCCGTTACGCCCTCGACACCCTCCGCCGCGACGACCCCGATCGCGCGCTGGTCAGTTTCTATGGCATGCTCGCGCAGGGCTTCACCCCGAACACTTTCGTCTCCGGCGAAGGCTGCTCCCTTTCCGCCGCCGACCCAGACGGGCGGTTCTTCTACTGCCCGCCCAACAGCGCCGCCAACGCTCATTTCCTCTCCCTGCTCCGCAACCTCCTGGTCCAGGACTGGGACCTCGATGTTGACGGCGAGCCCGAAACCCTCCGCCTCCTTTTCGCCACCTCCAAACGCTGGCTCGAAGACGGCAAGACCCTCACGGTCGAACGCGCCCCTACTGCCTTCGGCCCCGTCTCCGTGCGCGTCCAATCGCATCTCGCCCGCGGTGAGCTTATCGCCGACCTCGACCTGCCCGCCCGCAACACGCCAAAGCAAACCTTCCTCCGCCTCCGCGTCCCCGATGGCTGGCGCGTGACGTCAGGCAGGGCGCACCTGCCGAGCGCGCCATCCGAGTCTCCGCTCAGGGAGCGGACTCTGCTGCTGGACGAGCGCGGCACCGCAGACATTTCCGCCCTCAGCGGCAAGGTCACTCTCCGCTTCCAGGCCCAGTCCGTTTCCTCCCATTGATGTTCCAGCCAGGGGCGACACTCCCCTTGCGCCGCGAGCACTCGGAGGTGTTCAAAGTACAAGGGTTTTCCCGGATTCTAACTACACGCCCAACCTGCGCTTGAACAGTCCAGTGGCGTTCAAGGTGGAGTTTGAACCAAGCAAGCAGGATTGCGTAGAGCGTGGAAGTTCCGCCATCGCAGGAAACCTCCTTGACTGGAACCGCAGACTTGCCTACAGCCGCCCGAACCTGCCGTCGAGGCCCAGGCGCCACATGAGGGCGTTGGTGCCGCCTGACCAGCAAACGTAGATCAATTGGATATTGGCGGCGTTGAGTTGGTTGATGATAGTGGATGGCACACTGGGGTCCAAACGCGGCTCGAAGATGAACTCTTCCGTGAAGTTGTGGTGACCGGGACAGTAGGTTTGGGAGTAGCAATTGGTCAGCACGATCGGTTCGGAGGTCAGGCCCGTGATCCGCGTCTCAACAAACTGCAGCAAGGGGGCCGTGTAGATCAAGATGCCGTTGGGCCGTTCGGGCCAGCAGAACGAAGTCTGGACGGTGACGGCATTCGTGTGGAGGGTCCTCTGCATGAGGATGGCCCCAGGCGTGAGCACCGGCTGGGTCTCCAGTGAGACCGTCTCGTTGGTGACCTTGCCCGAAACGCCAGAGCGGTCAATGGTGGGCATGGCCGTCGCGTAAGTGACGCCAACCTTCCTGGCAAAATCCGCCTGCGTGAAGACCGGTGGCTGGGCGCCCGTGGCATTGGTCTCTAGCGTGGTCTCCAGCCGCCAGAACCAGCTATTGGCCGCGCCGGCGCCCGTTGTCCAGTAATTCGTGCTGCCCGAAGGTGAGACGGACGCGCCGGGCCACCCGCTGAGCGGACCGCTGAGGGTCTGGATCGTCCCGTTGCTGGGGTACTCATAGCTGCCATAGGTGTAGATCCCGTTGCCGAGGTTGGTCGCCGTCATCCACAGGTTGGTCGTGTGGAGGTTCCAGAGCGACTTGAGCCGGTGATTCGCGAAGACGCTGGTGAACTCGGCCTGCCGCACCGAGCAAGTCGTCGCTTCATCAATTAGAAATGCCGTGACTGAGTTGGTCGTGCTGGCCTTGGGGAGTTCGCGCACCTGCTTCACCACCAGGCCGAGGTTGACGTCCTTCTTGTATTCGAAGTCGAGGCAAAAGTCGTTCTTGGTCGGGTAGAATTGGCGAAAGCCGCATCCAATCGCGGTGAAGAGATCCAGGAAACCGCGATAGTCCGCCTGCCAATCCATCACATAGTCGCCCAGCGGAACGCGCGACGAATACTGTTTCAGGGTCAGCGTGTAGGTTGGCGGGATTGAAATGGAATTGTAGCGCTTGCCGGTGACAACTTCGGGTACTGCGCTGCCGTCGGGATTGGTCACCGACTCCGCGCCAAGCTGAGTCACGATGTCACCGAGCACGTTGGTGCTGCTGGGGGTGAACGTGAAGGTGGGTGTGGCCACGCCGTTGGCTAGCTCCTCCTCGTCCGGGAAGGAGTGGTGCACCAGCACGCCCATGGCGACCTGGGTTTCGTCCACCCGGTGCATCAGGCGTTCGAGAACCGCATCATCGTTGTAAAAGCTGGCGTAGACCTTCTGGATGGCCAGGAAAACGCCCTTCTCCTTGGAATCGGTGGCATCACAATGCGAGGGGCCGGCGGTGTCGCCGTCCATGTCATCCAACAGGCAACCGCTGTAGCTGTCGTAGAGCCCCGCGCCGGTGAATTGCTCGGCGTCCTCCACGTTCGTCGAGCTGCGGAACCGGATCTTTCGCTGCGGATTGAACCAGCCAGCCAGCACGTTGGTGATCGCCTGTTGCTGCGCGCTCGTGAAGCTGGCGGTCTTGGTGAACAAGTCACGAATGGCGGCCAGGTTGGTCTTGAGCGAGACGACATCGGGCGGGTAGTTCGTGAAGGGCGCCAGGCGGGTGGCAATTTCCACCCGCAGTGTCTGCCCGCCGGGCAGGGTTTGGTCCAGGAAGGCGTCCCACAGGTCGAAGGAGAAGGCGATGGCGACCGGGCAGTTGGTTGGAATCCAACGCCGCAGCAGGCCGTAGTTGGCGGCCTTGCCGCCAAAATGCTTAATGTCGGTCGGCACCAGAAAGTCCGTGTTGGTCCAAATTGAGCCGAAGGGCTGCTTGGGCAGGAAGTTAATCGGCGCCGGAACCTTGAGTTCGAGGATCTGCGCCTCTAACTCCGGGTCGAGTTGCCCTTCGACATCGAGCACCTTGATCTCCGCAACGCCCGAGGTGACCGTCGCGCGCAAAATGACCTTGTGGCCGACCAGGCTCTGCACACGGGCCTGCTCCTCGGGGTTGGGCACATACACGAAAGGAATGCCAAAAGACTGCGACAGGATCGCCGTGTGCGAGTTGGGTGTGGACGGGCTCAGAGTAATGATGCCCGCCACAAGCGGCGTGTCCGCCGGCACGCCGTCGGTTAGCAGGATGTCGCCGGGTTGCAGCCGGCCATCGCTGTAGGCGGCTACAACGTCCGCGGCGGTGAAGAACTTCAGCCGGCCCAAGGCCCAGCCGGCCGAATAGCAAGTATTGACCGTTAGCCACCGGTCCACGGAAGCCACCGGAATCCCGAGCGCGGCGAAGCCGCCGGCATTGGTCCGGGCCATTTCGCTCTGTTCATAGGTCGGCATGTAGTATGCCTCGGCACTGTTCGAGAGGTAGGTGGTGGCCTTTACCAACTCGAACCAGTTGCTGATCTCCTCGGGTGTGTAAACGTCCCGGCCGATGAATTGCACGCCATATTCCGCATACGTGACCGCGGGCGGATACAGCACCGCGCCCATCACAACCTGCTGGTTGGTACGATAAAGCGAGACAGCGTCGAACTCCGCGTAGCTCATGCCCCAAAATTGCGGCAGCCGCAGCGTGGCGAAGTCGTAGTGGAACAGGTGTTTCTTGCTGTCCTGGTAATAGACCCGCGTCGGGTCGTCCAGCAGAATGGAGAACTTCACCCAAGTGACGCTCTTGGGGGCATTCGTAGCCTGGAACGGGTCAGAGGGATAGCTGATCTGATTCTTCCAGTCATTGGTCGCATGGCGCTCGGCGGCGGCCACCCGGTAGAACCGCTGGCCCCCGGCAGCGCTGGCCGCATCCGGGTAGGCAAGCAGCGCATTGTGAAGCGTGCCGATGTTCGTCCACGCGGACAGGTTGGCAGACGCGTGAAGAGTCAATACTGAGTTGCTGTGGAACGTGCTATTGAGCCGCAACCAGCCGTTGGCGTTCTCCGGCCACAGAATCTCCAGCCGCGGCGCGGCGACCTGTGCGGACGCCGAGAGGAGCAGCAGTGGAAGGCAACACCATTCCAGCCACCGGAGCGAGATGCGGGAAACCTTTGGCCCGCAGAGGAATCTCCAGGCGCTTTGACGAGGCAGTAAAGACGGCTTCATAAACTATGCTGCTAAAGCAGAAAGCAAGGCCTGGGAGACTCTGCCTTCTGCCGATAAACTCAAATCCAAACCCGGGCGTTTGTCGAGCCAAATCGCCAGGCCCGAGCCAGCCAGCCACGGCGATGACACGGCGGCAATCCGGCGCGACCCCGGTGTGGTTCCCATGGGGGCCGACCCCCATGGGAACCACACCGGGGTATCACGCGTGTCACACCGTTGTCACACCGGTGCTTCCGGCTGTTGGGGCTGGGCTAGAAACCGCCACTGTCCCAAAAATGGACACTGCGCCGGTTCGAGGCCCTCGCGCGCTTCCGCCAGTGGAAAAGTCGCTGGCAACAGGCAGCGCTCAAAGCAGTGGACAGCCTGGGGAAAATCCCAACTTTGATCGTATGACCATCAACTGGTCCCGTCACCCGTTTCCCGCTTCCACGCGGAACCGTTGACGCCGCCTTGGGATTTCACTCCAGCCTGCATCAGCCCCCCAAAGGAAGCACCCTGGATAACAAAGCGGCCTGGCCGGGGCAGGAACCGCTTGCTTCAGGCTTGCTCCATTCGCGTCAAACGCCAAGAATCCTGCGCGCGTACATGCTCACAGACAACATTCTCGATTTGATTGGCCGCACACCGCTGATTCGCCTCAAGAGCGAGTCCATCTTCGCCAAGGCGGAGTTTCTCAACCCCGGCGGCAGCATCAAGGACCGCGTCGCGCTGGCCATGATCGAAGGCGCCGAGCGCGATCGTCGGCTGCGGCCCGATTCGATCATCGTCGAACCCACGTCCGGCAACACGGGCATCGGCATTGCGTTGGTTGGCTGCCTCAAGGGCTACACCGTCCGCATCGTGATGCCTGAGAACATGAGTGAGGAACGGAAGAAGCTCACCCGCAGCCTGGGCGCCGAACTGGTGCTCACCCCCGCCGAAGCCAGCCTTGGCGGCGCGATCGAGCGCGTACGGGAGATGCAGGCCCGGGACCCGCGGGTGTTCGTGCCCCAACAGTTCGAAAACCCGGACAATCCGCGCGTGCATTACGAAGAGACCGCGCACGAGCTGTGGCGGCAGATGAACGGCGACGTGGCGGCGTTCGTGGCTGGCGTAGGCAGCGGCGGCACATTGCAGGGCGTCGGCAAATTCCTGCGCGAGCACAAGCCGGGCATCCGCATCGTGGCGGTGGAACCCCGTAACGTGTCCGCCTTGCTGGGCCACGAACCCGGGCTGCACCAGATCCAGGGCATCGGGGACGGCTTTGTGCCCGCGGTGCTCGATGTGAAGCTGGTGGACGAGGTGATCGAGGTAACCGACGAGGATGCCATCGAAACGACGCGGGCGCTGGGGCGCGATCACGGCCTGCTGGTGGGCATCTCCTCCGGCGCGAACGTGTGGGCGGCGCGGCAGCTGGCCCGGCGCATCACCGGCAACATTGCCACCGTGCTCCCCGATCGCGCGGAACGCTATTTCAGCACCGCGCTGATGTAACCGGCCTTGGATTGCCGGGCCGGCCTGTGAGACGGGCGGCGGCCGGGAAGAATTAGCTTCTGCCGGGAGGGGAAGTGGTGTTCAATTTCCACGGTTATGAGCCAAACACATCCGCTTACGACGACAACATTTGAATTGCCCGGCTACCGGCTGGTCAAATCGTTCGGTGTGGTGCGCGGCATTGTCGTGCGCTCGCGCTCCATCATCGGCAACATGGGCGCGCACCTGCAAAGCCTGGTTGGCGGAAATATCTCAATCTACACGACGCTGTGCGAACGGACCCGCGAGGATGCGTTCAATCAGATGATCAGCCACGCGGGAGCGCTAGGCGCCAACGCCGTCGTCGGGGTCCGCTATGATGCGACGGAGATCGGGCCGGGCATTACGGAAGTGCTGTGCTACGGCACAGCGGTGTATGTGGAAGGAGCGGCATAGTTGAGTGTAAGTTGATGGCAATCTGAGTGGATGGTTGATGGAGCCGAATCAGGCAGGTCCTGGTTCCAGCGCCCTCAACTCTCAACTCTCATCGAACGTCTAAACATGGCTGGACATAGCAAATGGGCGAAGGTTAAGCATTTCAAAGGCGCGCTGGACGCCAAGCGGGGAAAGATCTTCTCCAAGCTGAGCAAGGAGATCACCATCGCCGCCAAGATCGGCGGCGGCGACCCGGACTTGAACCCGCGGCTGCGCATGGTGCTGCTCAAGTGCCGCGCCGCCAACATGCCGAGCGATAACATCGAGCGGGCGGTCAAGAAAGGCACCGGCGGCGGCGAGGCGGCCAACTTCGAAGACCTGACCTACGAGATTTACGGGCCGCACGGCGTGGCCGTGCTGGTCGAGGTCAGCACCGACAACCGCAACCGCTCAGCCTCCGAGATCCGCAGCCTGGTCACCAAAAACGGCGGCAGCATCGCAACGCAAGGCGCGGTCAGCCGGCTGTTCCGTCGCAAAGGGCAGATCATCGTCCCGCGTGACGCCGCCAGCGAGGACGAGTTGATGGAAGTGGCGCTGGAAGCGGGCGCCGAGGATTTCAAGGCGGAGCCGCAGGGCTACGAAATCATCACCGACCCGTCACACTTCGAGGCGGTCCACAAGCAAATCGAGGCCAAGCACATCAAAGCCGATCTGGCCGCGGTCACGGAACTGCCCACCGTCACCGTGCCGCTGCCAGACGAGCGGGCAGTGGCCGCCATCAACAAGTTGATCGAAGCGCTGGAGGACCACGATGACGTGAAAGAAATCTACTCGAATGCAGAGCTGCCGGACGATGCCCCTAAAGCCGGCGGGTGAAACCCACCCGCGCAAGGGAGCCCCAGTGGCCAATCCGCGTGCCGCAGGCCCAAGCATCATGGCGCCCTAGAGTACGATTGCGCCCATGCAGATCAAACCGCTCAGCACGAACAGCCTCATGGCGCGGTCTCTGGCGTGGCTGGCGGGCATGGTGATCCGTCACCGAAGGCTGTTCTCCTATCCGCCGGTGGCGCTGTTCGTTGTCAGCATCCTCATTACAGTCAAGTATCCGGGAATTGAGTTTAGCACGAGCCGCAACGATCTGGTGGGGGCCAATAAGAAGTACCACCAGAATTTTCTGCGCCTCAAGAAGGAGTTCCCGACGCAGGACGACCTGGTCGTCCTGGTCGAGAGCGAGGACACGGAGAAGAACCGCCAGTTTGTTGAGCGCCTTGGAGCCAAGCTCGAAGCGGAAACCAACCTGTTTCACGACGTCTTCTACAAGGGCGACCTTAAGATGCTCGGCGCCAAGGCGCTGCTATTCGTGCCCGACAGTGATTTGGCCGAATTGAGCCGGACCCTGAAGGACTTCCGGCCGTTCATCGCGCGATTCACCACCACGACGAATCTTGATTCACTCTTCAAACTGATCTGCACCCAGTTTCGGACCGCGAAACAGGAGGCCAACGCCGCCAACGAATCGCTTATCAATGCTCTGCCGGCGCTGGAACGCATCATCACCCAGGCCACCGCCAGCCTGCGCCGGCCGGGCATCCCGCCTTCGCCGGGCGTCACCGCCCTCTTTGACCCGGGAGAGGAGGCGCAGCAGCAGATGTACATCACCTTCGCCCAGGGGCGCATCTACCTGGTAACGGCCCAGGCGCCGGTCGAAGAACTGAACGGTGCGGCCGTAATGCGGTTGCGGGAACTGGTGGCTGAAACCAAACTCGAAGTGCCAGGCCTCAACGTGGGGCTGACCGGAGAGCCGGTCCTGGAGATGGACGAAATGGCGCAGTCGCAGAAGGACACCATGGCGGCCAGCATTGTGTCCCTGGTGCTCTGCGCGCTGATCTTCATTTATGGCTATCAGGAGACCGGGAGACCAGTGAAGGCGACGTTCTGTCTGGTTATCGGCCTGGGCTACACACTGGCCTTCGCAACGCTGGTCATCGGCCACCTGAATATCCTGACCATCACCTTCCTGCCCATCCTGATCGGCCTGGCCATTGATTATGGTGTGCACCTCATCTCCCGCTACGAAGAAGAGCTGCGGCACGGCCACAGCGAAGAGGTTGCTTTGACCAAGGCTATGGCGTTCACCGGTCAGGGAATTCTGACCGGCGGGCTGACCACAGCCGGCGGGTTCCTGGCGATGGGCTTGACCAACTTTAAAGGCATTCAGGAAATGGGTATCATCTGTGGCGGCGGCCTGATCATCTGCCTGGTGCCGATGATGACTCTCCTGCCGGTGCTGCTGTTGCGCGGCCGGCAGAACATGGTGGACCACGAACTAGGCGATGCTGCCGACAAGCGAGCGCGCATCGAAAACCTCTGGCTCCAACGGCCGGCATTGACCGCCGGAATCACCCTCGCTTTGTGCGCGGCAGCCGCGACCCAAATCTTCAAAGTTCACTTTGACTACAACCTTCTTCACATGCAGAGCAAGGGATTGGCGGCGGTGGAATATGAAAAAGCGCTCATCAATGCGACTCCCAAATCCGTCCTGTTCGGAGCCGTTATTGCCACCAATCTCCAGCAGGCCAGTGCGTTTGAACAGCAGCTTACCAACCTCCCGGCCGTTGCGAGCGTAGACTCCATCACCGGTTTCCTGCGCGAGGATCAGACTCGGAAACTGGCGATTGTGGGCGAGATCAAGCGCGAGCTTGCCTCCCTGCGCTTCGCGGAGCCCGACCCCCAGCCGGTGGATCTCCAGGAACTGAGCGCCACGCTCTACTCACTGGGGGGTTATCTTGGCGCCGCGCTGGATGAGGTGCAGAAGGAGGCCCCCGAGTTGGTGCCGCAATTCCAATCCCTGCGCGCGGCCATCGAGCAAGCGCGCAAGGAAATGTTGCGCGGCGACACCAACCAACTGGAGGCAAGCTCCTTAAAGCTGGCGGCATTCCAGCGCAGCCTGTTCAACGATATCCGTGACACCTTCCAGGCCTTGCGCACCCAGGACGACCGCGCCCCGTTGAGCGTGGGGGACTTGCCGCAGGCGTTGCGCAACCGGTTTATCGGCGTCACAGGCAAGTACCTGCTGATGGTGTATCCCAGGGGAGACATCTGGAACCGCCAGGTGCAAAAGGTGTTTATCGAACAGGTTGGGAAAGTTGACCCCAATGTTACAGGCACTCCCGTCCAGCTCTTTCACTATACCGCCCTGCTGAAGGACAGTTACCAGCAAGCAGCGTGGTACTCGCTGGCCGCCATCACGGTTCTGGTCTTTATTCACTTTCGCAACTTGCCCTGCGTAGGTCTCGCGCTCGTGCCAGTGGCGATCGGGGCTCTTTGGCTGGGCGGTTTGATGGGATGGCTCGGTGTGCCACTTAACCCGGCCAACATTATGACCCTTCCCCTGGTCATCGGCATCGGGGTGACCAACGGCATCCACATCCTGAATCGCTTTGCCGAAGAGCAGACCCCGAGCATCCTTGCGCGGAGCACCGGCAAAGCAGTGTTGGTCTCCGGATTGACCTCCATGGCAGGCTTCGGGAGCTTGATGCTGGCCCGTCATCAGGGCATTTATAGCCTGGGGTGCGTGATGACTACGGGTCTGGCGACCTGCATGATTGCGGGGCTGACGTTCCTGCCGGCGTTGCTCAATCTCCTGAGGCGTCTGCGGTTGCTTACAGAACAACCCAGTGCCGACAATGCACGATCGACACTGGGTCGGGAGGAACCGAGGTAACGACCTCAAGTCTGCTGCAATTGTTCAGAAAGGCGCCCGGTTGTCAATCCTAATCTTGAGCAAATTCTGGAGCAAACAGCGCCCTCCAAACCCTTCTATTCTTGCGGCCTCTGGCAAAGTCCTTGACGGCAAGACCATCTCCTTTACGCTCCGCTTGCCCTGCAATGAGACGTGTCACTAAACCGGTTCCTGCCCCGCGCGTAGCGCGGTGCAAGTGGTTCGTCTCCATGCGATCCGGTGGCGGAGCACTTGTGGTCTTGTTTTGGCTCGGCCTGGCAATTGGCACACCTCCGCTTTCTGCGGGGATGGATTCGTTGAACGCCGGCTTCCTGTTTGACGAGTTCAACCTGACACTTGGCCCTGGGCACCGGACCGAAGCCGCGGGCCCGTTCTTCTATTCGGAACAGAAGGAAACGCGGCGTATTTGGGCCGTGCCCCCGGCGCTCTCTTACACACGCGATCCGGACACAGAATCCAGGGAGTTCGACTTCCTTTACCCAGTGATGACCTATGACCGCTACGGCGAGCAATACCGCTGGCAGTTTTTTCAGCTTTTAAGCCTGGCGGGCGGCCCCACGCAACAGGAGAACGCCCGGAACCGCTTCACCCTGTTCCCCGTGTATTTCCAACAACGTTCCTCAGACCCGACTCAGAACTACACCGCGGTCTTTCCGTTCTACGGCCACCTCAAGAACCGGCTCTTCCGGAACGAGATCTTCTTCACCATGTTCCCCCTCTACAGCCAGACGCGAAAGAAGGACGTGGTGACGGACAATTACCTGGTGCCTATCTTTCATCTGCGCCATGGCGAAGGGCTGCGCGGCTGGCAGGTGTGGCCGCTGATCGGCAGCGAGCACAAGGAAGTCACGACTCGGACCAACGGATTCAACGAGGTCTTCACCGTTGGCGGGCACGACAGTTTTTTCACGCTTTGGCCGCTCTTCTTCAACACCCGGAAAGAGATCGGCACCACAAACGAGCAATGGCTGCAAGCATCAATTCCCTTGTATAGCCTGGCGCGCTCGCCCCAACGGGATGCGAGCACTGTCATCTGGCCCTTCTTCAGGCACGTGGAGGACCGGGAAAAGAAATACCGCGAATGGGACGCGCCGTGGCCGCTCATCGTATTCGCGCGCGGCGAAGGAAAGACCACTACGCGCGTCTGGCCGTTCTTCAGCCGGGCGCACAATGCGAAGCTGGAAAGCGATTTCTACTTGTGGCCCATCTACAAGCGCAACCGCGCGCACTCGCCACCCCTTGACAGCGAGCGCACCCGTGTCTGCTTCTTCCTCTATTCCGATCGGAAAGAGCGGAACACCGAGACGAAGGCGTTCCGCCGGCGGGTTGACTTCTGGCCGTTCTACACCCATCGCCGCGATTTCCACGGCAACCGCCGGTTGCAGGTCCTGGCCCCGCTCGAACCATTCCTGCCGACGAGCAAGAGCATCGAGCGTGATTACTCGCCGCTCTGGTCAGTCTGGCGCGCTGAAGCAGACGCCAGGACGGGCGCCCGCAGCCAATCATTGCTCTGGAACCTCTATCGGCACGAGGCGACGACTGACGCTAGAAAGTGCTCGCTTCTCTTTGGGCTCTTCCAGTATCAATCCAACCCGGAAGGCAAACGTATGCGACTATTCTATGTTCCGTTCCACCGGACGAAGGAGCCCGCGCGCGGGACGGATGATGCCGCGCGGGCAAAGGCCGGGTAGAGAGGGTGTGCTAACGGCGTCTAGTCGCACCCCCCCCTGATCCCCTTGCCTTGTTTTGTGATCTAACGGCTGCAGTATGTTTCAAAATATCGGAGAGATGGTAGTGCTGTTCTGGCGCACGCTGGTGGCGCTGCCGCTGACCTGGCGCCAGCGCAATAAGGTGTTCGACCAGTTCTTCGAAATTGGCAACGCCAGCCTGCTCATGGTTTGCATCCTTTCCTTCTTTATTGGGGGGGTCATCGCCTTGCAGACCGGTCCGCTGCTGGTCGAACGTGGCCTGGGCAGCTACGTCGGGGGGATCGTCGGCTATGCCATTGCCAAGGAACTGGCGCCCGTGATGATGGCAATCCTGATCGCCGGCCGGATCGGCTCGGCCATGGCAGCCGAAATCGGCTCCATGCGCGTTTACCAGGAAATTGATGCGCTCCGCACAATGAACATCAACCCCATCCACTACTTGGTGCTGCCGCGTCTCACCGCCATCGCCGTCGCCCTGCCGCTGCTGGTGACCATGGCAATCCTCGTCGGCTGGCTGGGTGGGGTGGTGGTGTGCTCTGCCAACGACCGGATTGCCGTCTCGTCCGAGTCGTTCTTCAATGCGCTGCGCTCCGCGGTGGCGTTGAAAGACGTGGCCAACGGCGTCTTCAAAAGCTTCATGTTTGCCTTGATCATCGGGGTTGTGTCCTGCCATCAGGGATTAATTACCCGGGGCGGACCGCGCGGCATCGGCCGCTCGGTCACCAAGGCGGTCGTCAACTCAATCGTGTTGATTGTAATCTCCGACTATCTCCTGACCCGGGTCCTCCTTCACTGATGAACAGTGCTTTGTCGCATCAAGTTGGCGTCGGCATCCAGGTGCGCGGTTTGCGCAAGTCGTTTGACGGCCAGGAGGTGCTGCACGGCCTGGATTTCGAGGTGCAACCGGGGGAGGTCTTCGTTATCATGGGGCCCAGCGGCAGCGGCAAAACCGTCCTCCTCAAACATCTGATCGGTCTGGAGGAGCCCGATGCCGGGGAAATCCTCATCGAGGGCCAGCCTATTCAATCGCCCGAGGTCATGAGCCGCTACCGCATGGCGATGGTGTTTCAATCCAGCGCTCTGCTCAATTCGCTGAGCGTGGGGGAAAATGTTGGCCTTTACCTTTCCGAGCACCGGCTGCAGCCGCCGGCGGAAATCGAGCGCATTGTTGCCGAGAAACTCGAGGTCGTAGGCTTGAAGGGCGCCGAACAGAAGATGCCCAGCGAACTCTCCGGCGGCATGAAGAAGCGCGTCGCCATTGCCCGCGCCCTGGTCATCGAGCCACAACTGATTTTGTATGATGAGCCCACCAGCGAGCTCGACCCGCTTTCGGCGGTGGTCATCGCCGAGGAAATTGTCCAGCTCAATAACCGAATCCAGGTTACTTCGCTGGTCGTTTCCCATGACCGGGATCTCGCCTTTGGAGTCGCCGATCGCATCGCCGTCATCAACCAGGGCCGGATACTGACCATCGGCACTCCTGACGAGGTGAAGCAGCACGGAGATCCGCTGGTACAGCAATTCCTCCAAGCCAATTTCAAGCGCCTTTAATCCCTTTTAAAACCATAGAAAGCAAAGCATATGAAAAACTCGTTGGAAACCCGTCTCGGCTTCTTTGTCGCCCTGGCCGTGCTGGCGTTTGCGATCATCCTCGAACGAGTGGGCAGCCTGGAGATGTTCGAGCGCGGCAAGCAGGTAAACGCCCTGTTCGCCAATATCCAGGACCTCAAGGTCGGCGACCGCGTCAAGATGGCCGGGGTTGAGGTCGGGCGTGTCCAGGGAATCGAGCTCACGAACAACCGCGTATGGGTAAAAATGAAGCTCCGCCCCGTCGCCGAGGTCAAGACCGACAGCACGGCCACCATCAAGTTCACCGGCTTAATGGGACAGAACTTTGTTTCTATTGACTTCGGCACGCCGCGCGGCGAACCGCTCCGGGAGGATCAGTACATCAACACCGCCGAGCAGGCCGACCTCAGCGCCATGATGCAGAAGATTGACAAGGTCGCTGAGGGCGTTGAAAACGTCACCAGGAGCTTTACCGGATTCAAGATTGACACGCTGGTCGGCCCGCTGAGGGATTTCGTCACGGCCAACAAAGACCCTCTCACAGCGACCATTTCCAACATGCAGGCGATCTCCTTCGACCTCTCCTCCCAGATTTCGCAAGGCAAAGGCACCCTGGGGAAACTCGTCAAGGATGAGGCGCTCTATTACTCCGCCCTCTCGACCGTCAGCAACCTCCAGGACACGGCAACCGAAATCAAGGCGACGGTAGCCGACGCGCGCAAAATCGTTGACCAGGTCAACTCCGGCCAGGGCACCGTCGGGAAGCTCCTGAAGGAGGACACGCTCTATCGTGAAACGACCGAATCCATGACCAACCTAAAGGAGATTCTGCAGAAGGTCAACCAGGGCCAGGGCACAGTCGGCAAACTCGTCAACGACCAGGAATTCTACAAGAACGCGAAGCTGACCTTGCAGAAGCTCGACACGACCACCGAGAGCCTGGAGGACCAGGGGCCGCTGAGCGTTCTGGGCCTGGCCGTTGGCACCCTGTTCTGAGCTTGCTTTACACCCGCCGCCGCGCGGCATAGATTAGCGCCATGCCTTCGGATTACGATGCAACGGAGTTTGTGGACGGCGATTTTGAAACGCACAAATCGTCCCAATCCGGGGCTTTCGGCAGCACGGGGCCGTCGCCTCGCGCTCCGACGCGCGAAGAGGTGGACTCACGTGTCGCCGATGCCCAGCGGCGGCTCGCCGAGCTGAGACGCGAACAGGAGGAGCTGGAACGGCAACGGGCTGCCCTGGAAGACACGCGGCGCCGCCAAATGGAATTTCAGACGGGGCGGGAGGAAATGCTCCAGAATCTCACGCGAGGGCTGGGATTGCTCGAAGAGGCGGAGTTCAGCGCGCGGCGCGAAGCCGAACAACTGACCAAGGCACTGGATGATCTGCGCGACGCCCTGGCCAAGGTGCAGGCGATTAACGAAGAAACCTGGACCAAGGATAGCTTCGGCATGGAATTGACACGGGCTTTGACCACCCTGGAAAACGCGCGCATGGAATGGAATGCGGCGCTCCTGAAATTCCCGGTGCTATCCGGCCAGGGCCCAGCGGGCGGCGCAACCGGCCCGGGAATCCCGGCAGCGGTGCCGTCCCTCCTGGGGGCGCACACGTTCGGCGCGCTCTGCCGGATTGGCCTGGCGCTGACCTGGCCGCTGGCCGCAGTCGCCCTGCTCGCTCTGGCTGCGTTGCTGGTCGCGCTGATGCGACAATGAACCGGCGGCCGTCATGGCGTGGCTAAGAAAAAAGCCGGACCCGATTTCCGATCGCGCGCGGGCTCTCAACGACGAGATAGCCAGGCTCGAATCCCAGATCAAGGAACTGGACGCCCAGGTGCAGCGCGACCACTCCCAGCCGCGCCTGCGTTCCACCGCCTTGCCCCACGGGAGCACGGTCAGCCACATCGAACCCGAGCCGTTGAGCTCCTCCACACCTGAGGCCCAGGAGCCGATCTTCGAAGAAGTGGATCAGGACATATTACAGGCCCACGGCGAGGCCGCCACCACTCCCGAACACTATAATGAATTGGGGGTGCGCAAGTACGACCTGCCCGCGCTGTTGCGTCGTATTCGAGGACACTTTCGCGGGCCCTCCACTACCAATCCAAAGCTCGTGAGCTACCTCGCGGCAGGCGGGATCCAGGGACTTCGGCCGCTGCGCTATGAGAAGCGCGTGGCTCGCAACCGTTTTATCTTCTTCGCGGTCATCCTGTTCCTGGCCTTGCTGGGCACCTTGTGGGTTTTCCTCAAGGGGCACCGCTAAGCAGCCCGAGGCCTTTATTCCCAAGTCAGCCCCGCCTGCGGGCGGCGACCTCGGTTGATTTCCAACATCCGCACGCTATGTTGGTTCCTGATAGATATGGCGACTAAGACTTATATTGAAGCACGCACTTGTGGAATACGGATTCCAACTCCCGAAGGCGAGTTCATGGCCCATTACTCCGGGAAAGGCCTGTGCGGCCTGAATTTCCCATCGAATGCGAGCCGGCGGAGCAAGAGTCCGCACACAACGCGGGTGCCGGCGCTGGTCCGCCGCTGGCACTCGGTGTCCAGCCGGGCACTCAAGCTGGCGCTGACCGGCCAGCCCCCAAGAAAGCTGCCACCGCTGGATCTGTCCGCCGGCACTGACTTTCAACAGCAGGTATGGCGAGCCTTGCGCCGGATCGGCTGGGGTCGAACGTGGAGCTACGCACAAGTAGCGCGGGCCATCGGCAACCCGGAAGCAAGTCGCGCGGTAGGCCGCGCCTGCGGCGCCAATCCTATTCCGGTCTTTGTGCCCTGCCACCGCGTTTTGGCGGCGGATCACAGCCTGGGTGGATTCTCGGGCGGGCTGAGTTGGAAACGCGCGCTGCTGCGGCGCGAGGGCGTCGGGCGGTTTGACCCCAAGCCGGGGTCCAACCGCAGAAGCCTGTAGCGTTCGCCGCTCCGCCTTCCGCTAGCCGCTGGCCTGGCGAGTCCCTCCGGATGGCGCGGTTGCTTTTGGTCCGTGGCTGATTTTGCCTCGAATCGTAAGCATCAGCAAACCGCCGATGAATCCGAAAGGCGCCATGAAATAGAAGTAATTGCCGAGGCTTCGGTCAAGCAAGTTGCCCAGAACGTAACCAGCCAGGCTCCCGCCGAAGTACTGGAACGAGTCAATCAACCCCAACGCAAACCCTGCCATCCGCCGCCCGCCGATGTCCATCGGCGCGGCCGATCCCAGGATCGAGTGGGTGGAATTGGCGGTGAATGAAATAAGGACCAGGAACAGGATGGCGGCGTTGGTGCTGTGGAATTGGGCCGCCAGGAGAATTATAATCGTCTCCACGAAGTAGAGTATTGCGGCGACGGGCGCGCGCCTCCCTTTGAATAGCGTGTCCGAAACGTAACCGGCGATCAGCGAGCCGGCCGATGCCACAAAGGGAATCAGGAACGCGAGAAACTGGAACCGAATCGAGCGCAGATCCACGTTGTAGAGATCCTGCATGTAGCGGGGAAACCACTGGTCCACGGCTTGCCGAACCGCCCCGGTGCAGGCGTAGGCGCAGGCGGTGATCCATACCGCCGGGTTGCTCACGATGGCCCGGATCACCTGCGAGAATTGGGCCGTGACTCCCATGTCCCCGGAACTGCTCTCGTCTCGAATGACTCCCTGGAAGCCGGCCTCTTCCGGCGTTTCCTTTACTGTCAGCGCCATCCCGACGGCAACGAGCGCACAAATCACCGAGGGGGTCCAGAACAACCAACGCCAATGCAAGGGCGGCACGTTGATCAACCCGAGAATGCAAAAGCCAGCCAGCAGCGCCGGACCGAGCGTAAAGATGCCCAACCGGCCCAGGTTGATCATGAAGCCGAAAATGCCCGAAAAGCGCCCCCGCTCACGGTGCGCGAACCAGGCCGTATTGATCTTCACCATGCCCGGCGCGCCGAAGGCTTGCAGGTAGCCGTCCACTCCCCGTATCGCGATGAACAGACCCAGCATCCCCGCGAATGAGGCCGCGCCGAACAGGATGTTCATCACGATTGTCCCGGCCGCGCCGACCAGCATGGCCCGCTTGCCTCCGATGCGATCGGTGAGCAGCCCGTTGATGATCTGGCCGCAGGCATAAGCGAAGAGGGACGTCGTGATAATGTAGCCCATATCGCCCCGGCTAAACCCATACTCCTCACTGATTGACTTATTCGCAATCGAGAGGTTGTAGCGGCACATGTAGAACGAGGTGTACAACAGGCCGAGAAATCCCCAGTTCAACCCGCGCCGCGCGCGGAAGCCCGGCGGGTATTGCATGCGCGAAAAGGTAGAAGCAGCAGGTTGGCTCATAAGACGTTCAGGCGGCGGCCTTGCGGCGCGCGCTGGCGTGGCAGCCTTTCCGGCAGAAGCTCAGACCCCGGTTCATGCAGCATGAATCGTGTCTCGGCCGATGGTTGCGGCATTGCAAGCCCACAACGACCGTCAGGCAGTTCCCGACTGGCAACAGAATCATACAGGTTTGCGCGTGAGCGCCTGCCAAATGTCAGACGCGAGGCCCAGCTAACCAGAGCGGGCAGGCGAGGTCAAAAGGTTTTCGTCCGCAGGTTGACTAACGCCGCCTTTTCACAGACGTTACCACCTTATAAGCAGGAAAACCTATGAGTGATTTGCCGGAATACGTTGGCAGCCTCCCGAACGTCTGCGGCGCAGAAGGCCAGGTGCAAGCGGCCCTGCGCGCCAGCCGCGCGCGTCAGATCTTCAGAGCGGAGAATTGGATTGACTTTAACCGCGTCAACAGCGCGTTTGCCCTCGCGCTGCACATGCACCAGCCGCTCATCCCGGCCGGCGGCCCCAGCCTCGCCACCGCCGAAATCATCAGCAACCTCAGGCACATGAGGGACAACCCGGGCATCGGCGACAACCACAACGCCTCCGTCTTCCACTGGTGTTACAAACGCATGGGCGAGTTCATCCCCCAGTTGGCGGACGAAGGCAAACAGCCGCGGGTGATGCTCGAATACTCCGGCACCCTCCTGCACGGCCTGCGCCAGATGGGGCTCCATGACGTGTTCGACAACCTCAAGCGCATCACCTGCGACCACCGCTACCGGAACGCCGTGGAATGGCTCGGCGCCCCGTGGGGCCACGCGGTGGCGCCCTCCACGCCAGTGCAGGATTACCGTCTGCATGTCCTGGCCTGGCAACACCACTTCGCGGCCATATTCGGCTTCGAGGCGCTGGGCCGCGTGCGCGGCTTCTCCCCGGCGGAAATGGCCCTGCCCAATCACCCGGACACGGCCTACGAGTTCGTAAAGACGCTCAAGGACTGCGGCTACCAGTGGGTCCTGGTCCAGGAACACACCGTCGAGCGCCCCGACTCCGGTCACGGACCCGAGCGCAAACACCTGCCCCACCGCCTGATCTGTCGCAATTCCCGCGGACAGGAAGCCGCTATCGTTGCCATCATCAAGACCCAGGGCAGCGACACCAAGCTGGTCGCCCAAATGCAGCCCTACTACGAGGCCAAGGGACTCCCACGCTGGGAACTCGCCGGCCGACAGGTCCCCCCGCTGGTAACGCAAATCGCCGACGGGGAGAACGGCGGCGTGATGATGAACGAATTCCCGCCCAAGTATCTGGAAGTCATCCGCGAATGCTCCGGATCGAACACACCCGCCATGAATGTCACCGAATACCTGGAGCACATCTTCGCGCTGGGCGTGAAGGAGGAGGACCTGCCCGTCGTGCAGCCGATCTGCCAGAAGCGCATCTGGGACCGGTTCAAGCCGGGCGAGGGCGCCGAGCGCCTCGGGCAGATCATCAAGCAACTCAAGCAGGAGGATCACCGCTTTCACATGGAGGGCGGCAGTTGGACGAACAATATTTCCTGGGTGCGGGGCTACGAATCGCTGCTCAGTTCGATGGAAAAAGGCAGTTCGCTCTTCTACGAAAAGGTGCTCAAGCCCGGTCTGCCCACCAGCGACGGCCGCTTCCGCAACGCCCTGTTCCACCTGCTCTGCTCCCAAACCAGTTGTTACCGCTATTGGGGCCATGGCATATGGACCGATTACGGCCGTGAAATCTGCCGCCGCCTGGAGGCGATCCTGACGCACGATTTCTGAGCCATTGGGAATTGCGCCAGAAGCCTGTTGCGAAGTGGCCACCCTCCGCGACGCTCCGCACCCGGCGATGACCAGGCCCGCACGCCCCGGCGAAATCAGGCCGCCGCCCGCCGCAACCGATCCGCAATCGCGTGCCATTCCGGGCCATCCGGCAGCGCCTCTACCACGATCAACTCGGCCCCCTCTTCGTCGCATCGGTGCAGCACCGCATAGATTGCCCGCGCAAATGCCGTCGCATCGTGCGGAATCACTGACACCTTGCCAAACCCAGCCGCTGAAGGAACCCGCGTGTGGACAATCACGTGGATGTTCGCCTTTGCGACTCTGCTCCTTGCGCTGCGGGCTTCCAGTTCCGCCTCACCCTCCCATGACCACACCACCAGCCTTGCCTTGGGCGAGTAATGCGTCCTCAGCAAGCCGGGACTCCTCAATACTTCCGAATTCTTGTTCCCTCTGACAGCCAGTCGCCCGGACACCGCCAGCAGCGCCTGCTCATGGATCATGCCTGGCCGCAGCAACCGCGGCGGCGAATCGGAGATATCCAACACAGTGGACTCGATGCCGACTTGCGCCGCACCTCCGTCCACGATCAGCCCGATCCTGTCACCCATCGCCTTGCGCACATGCTCAGCGGTGGTGGGCGAAACCCGGTTCGATGGATTCGCGCTGGGCGCCGCCAGCGGGAAGCCGCACTCCTGAATCACGGCCTGGATAAAGGGATGGCTCGGCCAGCGCACCCCCACCGTCGGTCCTCCCGCGGTGATGATACTGGGAATATCCTTCGCCCGCGGCAGCACTAACGTCAGCGGCCCGGGCCAAAATGCCTCTCCCAGCTTGCCCGCCAGCGCCGGCCACGCCGCCACACAACGCCGCGCCATCTCAAGGCTCGCGACATGCACGATGATGGGATTGTGCGCCGGGCGCCCTTTGACCTGGAATATGCGCTCCACCGCACTCGCGTTCCATGCGTTCGCCGCCAGCCCGTAAACCGTCTCAGTCGGGAGCGCGACCACCTCCCCGGCGCGCAGCAACTCCACTGCCCGCCGCAACGCGGCCCGGAACAACTCCGGCGTATGCGTCGGCATAACTTCCGCATTGGCAAGCGGTTTCTTGTCCACGGCTCGAATTTGCCCGCCAAAACACCCAATGCACACCAAAATCTCAGAGATTCAGGCCTTACACCCGAGATGCACCCCCTGCCCACACTTGCTATAACCATCTGAATTTGATGGACTTGCACCAAACCCACCAGCCAATCCAGGCTGCCTCGGAGAGAAAGCAAGTCCCGGCGCCCCAGGGAGTCTCACCGTATACTCCCAGTATCCACACCGTATCCACACCGTGGATACAGCCTTGACATCCCGTGGGCTTACGGACCTGACGTTTCCGGCCACTGCGCGGTCGGGGACCCCCGTCCAATCCGGGCTTGCGCCGCGGCTGAGCGTAAACTAGAAATGAACCGTCATTCCCGTGGGGAGCACACTGCTCCCGCGGGCAGTTGGTTGATTTACCAGTCCAGTTACGAAACTATGATATGAGAAACCTTCGTTCCCTACTCACCGTGATTCCTGTTGCAGTCGCGTGCTGCCTTGCGAACTCCAATGCCGCGGATGGCGAGTTCAGCGGCCTCGATTCCAGCCTTGGCAACCTCTACCGCCTCTCCAAGGCCCAATCACGTTCCATCAGCCCGGAAAACTTCACGGGAGAGAAGGGCAAGGCCGGCATGGCCACCGAAGGCACCGGCAAAGGCGCGGCGCGCGACCTGGGGCAGGGCTGGAAGGTCTCCCCGTCAGTCCGCATCAAGGCCAAGACCACCTTCACCCTGGGCGAAATCAAAGGCCCCGGCTGCATCCAGCAGATCTGGATGACGCCCACCGGCAATTGGCGGCGGTCCATCATCCGATTTTACTGGGACGGCGAGGACCACCCTTCGGTCGAGTGCCCTGTGGGCGATTTCTTCGCCTGCGGCTGGGGCAAGTATTGCCAGATCAACTCCCTGGCGGTGTGTGTCAACCCCGGCAGCGCCTTCAACTGCTACTGGCAGATGCCCTTCCGCAAGAAGGCCCGCATCACCATGGAAAACACGGACGACAAGGATATGGTCCTCTACTACCAGGTCAACTACACGCTGGCCAACGTGCCCAAGGACGCCGCCTACTTCCATGCGCAGTTCCGCCGCGAAACGCCGCTCAAGCAAAAGGGCCTCTACACCATCCTGGAGGGCGTTGAAGGCCAGGGCCAGTACGTTGGCACCTACCTCGCCTGGGAGGTCCACAGCCCTGGCTGGTGGGGCGAGGGCGAGATCAAGTTCTTCATGGATGGCGACAAGAAGTTCCCGACTATTTGCGGCACCGGCACGGAGGATTATTTCTGCGGCTCCTATAACTTCGAAAACCGCGAGACAAAGAAATACCAGGTATTCTCGACCCCCTACACCGGCCTCGCCCAGGTCCTCCCGCCGGACAAGGCCTACGAAGTGGGCCAGCAGTTCGGCCTCTACCGCTGGCACATCCCCGACCCGGTGCGCTTTGAAAAGGACCTCAAGGTCACCATCCAGGCGCTGGGCTGGCAGGAGGGCGGCCGCTATCTCCAGTTGGAGGACAATATCGCCTCCGTTGCTTATTGGTACCAGGACGAACCTCACGCGCGGTTCCCGCAACTCCCGGCAGGACTGTAAGATCGCTGTTACTGTGGTGTTGGATTTCCGCACCGCTGCGAAACCAGCCAACACCACATGCTGCAACTATCGCCTGAACGCTCCACAATCTCTATAGACCAAGTTGTTATGCACACCTCGACTTTACTTTCGCGACGTCACTTCATGAAAACCACCGGCCTCGCCCTGTCGGCCGCGCTGCTTCCCACCGCCGACCCGCTGCTGGCCGCGGGAAAGAAGAAATGGCCGGTCGGCTGCCGCGATGCCCACCTCAAAGCCGCCGGCATGCCCGACAGTTGGTCCTGCATGAAAGCTCTCGGCGCGAAATGCGCCGAGGTCAACGTCGGACTGGATCTCACCTGCGGCAGCTTGTTCCATCCGCAGCGCAACTACACCCTGGCCACCCCCGACGGCATCCAAATGCTTAAGGAAGACCTTGCCGCCAGCGGCTGCCGCATCAGCGCCTTTATGATGGCCAACCGCTTCGACGAGCGACTCGAAGAGGAATTGGATTGCGCCCGCCGCCTCGTCCCAGCCGCCCAACAGCTCGGCGTCAACGTCATTCGCATTGACGTCGTGCCCCGCAAGCTCGACGGCGACCAGTTCCTGCCCTTCGCCGTGGGCGCCTGCAAACGCCTCTGCGCCATCGCCGAAGATACGCCCATCCGCTACGGCATCGAGAACCACGGCAAGATCACCAACGACCCGCGCTTTCTGGACCGCCTCTTCGACGGCGTCGGCTCCGACAAGCTTGGCCTGACCCTCGACTGCGCCAACTTCTACTGGTGGGGCCATCCGGTGGAGGACCTCTATCCCATCTACAAGCAGTTCGCCCCGCGCGCCTTCCACACCCACTGCAAAAGCATCCGCTACCCCGCCGACAAGAGGAATGTGCGGCGTGAAATGGGCTGGGAATACGGCAAATACTGCTGCCCCATCTACGAAGGCGACCTGGACTTCAAACGCATCGTCAAGATCCTCCGCCGGGCCAATTACCAGGGCGACCTCTGCATCGAGAACGAGTCCCTCGGCAGATTCCCGGAGAACCAGCGCGCCGATGTCCTGCGCAAGGAAATCGCGATGCTCAAAAAGCTGGCGTAGCCCGGACAACCCGAGCGTAATCGGCGGCGGCCCGACACGGACGGCCACGCCTGGGCGGCAAATCGCGGCCCCCCCCCCCGCCGCCGTTCCAGCGCGGCTTGCCGCAGCGCACTCCGCAATTGAAAAACGGCCCGACTTCAGCCACAATATGAGCGTGAAATCAAAACGCGTCCGGCTTTTCGTCAAACCCTACTGCGGGTGGTGCCACAAAGCCGAACGCTGGCTCGACGAAAAGGGAGTGGACTACGAGCGGGTGGATGTGATTGCCGATGAGGCCGCTTACGACGAGATGATCCAGCTCTCCGGACAGGACCTGGCGCCGGTATTAGACGTGGGCGGCAAGATCCTGGCCGATTTCGGCCCCGACCAATTGGCCGCCTTCTGGAAGAAGCTGGAGCATTAGATGCCCGGATTGACGCCCGCCGCAACCACGCCACGCCCGCGACTTCCAAAGTGGCTGCGCACACGCCTGCCCACCACCGACAGCTTTGCCCACACCCGCGCCCTGCTGGAAGAACTCAAGCTCCACACCGTCTGCCAGAGCGCCGCCTGCCCGAACCACTGGGAATGCTGGAGCAAAGGCACCGCCACCTTCATGATCGGCGGCAACCGCTGCACCCGGGCCTGTGGTTTCTGCGCCGTCACCACCGCCAAACCCTTCGCCCTGGATGCCGACGAGCCGTCCCGCGTAGCCGTGGCCACCCAACGCCTGAAACTCAGGCACGTTGTCATTACCGCGGTGGCGCGCGACGATCTCCCGGACGGCGGCGCGGACCATTTCCGGCGCACGATCGAGGCGGTGCGCGCGCTAAACCCGCGCGCAATTGTCGAGGTGCTCACCCCGGACTTCAACGCGCGCGCGGCGGCCATTGACGCCGTGCTGGCCGCCCGCCCGCACATCTTCAATCACAACCTCGAAACCGTGCGCCGGCTCACGCCAACGGTCCGTTCGCGGGCGACCTACGACCGTTCGCTCAGCGTCCTGCAGCAGGTGAAGGAAAAGACCGGCGGAACCCTCTACACCAAGTCCGGTCTTATGCTGGGTTTGGGCGAGACGGAGGAAGAACTGTTCACCGCCCTGGGGGATTTGCGGCGTGTTGGCTGCGACCTGCTGACGCTTGGCCAGTACCTCCAGCCAACGCTCAATAACCTGCCGGTGGTGCGGTTCATAACGCCGGAGAAGTTCGCCGAATACGGCTCGCGCGCCCGGCAAATGGGTTTCCTCCACGTCGCCAGCGCGCCGATGGTGCGCAGTTCCTACCACGCGGATGAGGTCAGCCTGCCGCTGCCAACCGACGCTTCCACGTCGTCGGCGCTACTGTAACTCCTTGGTGCGGAGGAAGATCCTCACGCCCCAGACGACCACTGCGATCAGCAGCGCCAGCGCAAGCAGCGTCACTACCGTCTTCAACGTTCGCGCCTGCCGAAAGACCTCGCTGGTCCGCTGCTTCTCGGACTGCATGAACAGGGCGAACTCCTTGTCGAGGGAGAGAACCGTTTCCACATCGTCTCGCAGCTTCAAGGTGAGCCAGGGAGACGACGGCCCACGCCATGCGGCTGGCAGCTTCTCCAGCGCCTCCGCATCCGCCCGGGCCAGGCCGCAGTGATTCCAAAACGGGGCCTGCTCTTGCGTCCAGACACGCAGCAGCCCATGGTTGGTTGCCACGGAATGCACCCGGTCCCACAGCATTGGCCGCAGTTGCTCAGCCAGGGCAAAGTCGGCGAAGGCCTCGCTGTGAATGAGGCCCTGGCGCTCGGCGATCTGCAGGCCCAGCGTGCCGAGCACCTTGCCGTCCGCGTCCTCGGCCACCTGGAACTCGGTCACCCGCCGGCCCAGGTCTCCGGATGGGTAGTGCATGGACTTCCAAAGGACCGTCAACTGGCCAATGTCATCCAGCGTCGCGCGCCGCACGCGGTAGTTCAACGAACTCACGCCGTCGAGTCTATGAATCAGACGGCTGCCTTCAATGCCGAAAAACTGGCCTAACGCGCCTGGCTGGCGGCATTAACAAAGGCCGTGGCCCGGCGGGTCAGTTCCGGCCAGTCCGCTCCTTGCAGGATTCTGGTGGAGACCAGCGCCGAACCGACGCCCAGCGCGGCGCATCCGGCCTTCAGGAACTCGGCGACGTTCTGCACGTCCACCCCGCCCGTGGGCACGATGCGCAGATGCGGCAGCGGCGCGCGGAGGGCTTTGATGTAGCCCGGGCCCAAGGTGTCTGCCGGGAAGATTTTGATGAAATCCGCGCCCGCCTCGTGGGCCAATTGCGCTTCGGTGGGCGTGTAAGCGCCGATCATGATGGGGCAGCCGCCCGCGTGAGCTGCGGGCACCAACTCCGTTCGACAAATGGGCGTGACCACAAACTCCGCGCCCGCCGCAATCGCCGCCCGGCACGTATCCACGTCCAGCACGGTGCCTACCCCCACCACGGCCCGCTCCCCTGCCCTCGCGCGCGCCTCGCGGATCGCCGCGAGCGCGTTGGGCGTGGTCATGGTGATTTCGATGGCCTTAACGCCGCCCGCCAAGAGGGCCTCCACTAGCGGCGACACTTGCGCCGACTCCTTAGCGCGCACGATGGCAATGATGCCGGGATTGGTGAGCAACGAAATAATCTCTGGTCTGGCTTGCATCGTCTTTAGGTTATCGGCGGTAGGCTTCGGCGAGCAGCGTCACCGGGTGCACGACACGCACCTGCAACCCTTTCTGCTTCACACCGTTGATGAGCTGGAGGAGGCAGCCTGAGTTGCCGTTGGCCACGATGGCGGCGCCCGTGGACTGGATATGCTTAAGCTTGCGGTCCAGGAGCTGGTTGGCCATCTCCGGCTGCACGATGTTGTAGATGCCGGCGCTGCCGCAGCACCACGTGCTCTCCGGCAACTCAACCAGCTTCAGATTCGGGATCACGCCCAGCAACTGGCGCGGCTGAGCGGTAACCTTCTGACCGTGCGCCAGGTGACAGGACTCGTGGTAGGTTACCACCTGCGGTGGAGCCTGGCGGGCGGGCGGCTGGATGCCGATCTCCATGAGCCACTCGTGGATGTCCTTGACCTTCTTGTCCCACAAGATCGCCCGGTCGCGGTAAGACGGGTCGTCAGCGAGCAGCTTGTGGTAGTGCTTCATGTGGGACCCGCAGCCGCCGGCATTGCTGATAATCGCGTCGAATTGCTCCGGCGGGAACTGTTGGATTTGCTTGCGCGCGAGCTCCTGGGCCATGCCCCACTCGCCGTTATGGGCGTGCAACGAGCCGCAGCAGAGCTGCCTGGGCGGCGTGACCACCTCGCAGCCGTTGTGTGCGAGCACCTCCACCGTGTCCCGGTTGATGTCGCTGAAGATCAGGTCCTGGGCGCAGCCGGTGAGCATGGCCACGCGATACTTCTTCCGGCCGACGGCGGGGGTCAGCGGGGCAATCAAATCGGCGGAGAACCTGGGCTGGATGTCTGGAGTGAAGGCCTCCAATTCGCGCAGGCGCCTGGGCAGAAGCCTCAACGCCCCGCTGCGGCGCACGAGCGTTTGCAGCCCAAGCTGTTGGTAGAGCCGCAGCACCCGGCCCACCAGCCGCAAGTGGCCCAGGTCCATGAACAGCCAGCGAATGGCGAAGGCGCGGATGAGGTTGCGCCTGGGCGACTTGAGCACGCCGCTGCACTCGGCTTCCGCGCGGGCATGCTCGAACAACTCGGCATAGTTGACGCCCGCCGGGCACGCCGTCATGCAGGCCAGGCAGCCGAGACAGAAGTACATCTCGTCAGCGAAAGTGCGGGTAACGTCCAGCCGCCCATCGGCAATCGCGCGCATGAGCGAGATGCGCCCGCGCGGGCTGTGGCGCTCGATCTTGGTCGCGTCGTAGGTCGGGCACGTGGCCAGACATAGACCGCAGTGCATGCATTGCTGCACGACTGAATAATCGAGGCCCTTGAGATGAGAGAAGGGGGCAATCATTCGCGCCAGCCTCCTGGAGTGCGCCCGTCCTCTGCCGCTTTGGATGCGGCACACAACGGAAAACGGCAGCCGGCTGCCGCGCTCCGGTACTCTGCGGGGAGAAGCGTGGCAGGCATGTCAGTCGAACATCTTTCCCGGGTTCAGAATGCCCTTCGGATCCAAGGCGCGCCGCAGCTCGCGCATCACCCGCATTTGGGCGTCGCCGGCGAACTTCGGCAGGAATGACTTCTTGGACACGCCGATGCCATGCTCACCGGTGATGGTGCCCCCCAGCCGAATCGCCTCCGTGAAGATCTCTTTGAATGCCTCTTCCACGCGGTGCATTTCGTCGCGGTTGCGCTCGTCAGTGAGGAAAGTTGGATGCAGGTTGCCGTCGCCCATGTGCCCGAAGGTTCCGATGCGCAGCTTGTGCTTGTCGGCGACCGTGGCGACGAACCGAATCATCCTGGCCAGCTCGCTGCGCGGCACAGTGGCGTCCTCGAGAATCGTCGTGGGTGCGACGCGGGCCAGGGCCGAAAAGGCGCTACGCCGCGCAGTGGCCAGCTTCGTCGCCTCAGCATCGTCCCTGGCGACGCGGACTTCAACCGCCCCGTTCTTCCGGGCAATGCTTTCCATCTTCGCGGCTTCTTCGGCCACGGGGCCCGGGTGCCCGTCGGTTTCCATGAGCAGGAGCGCCTCGCAGTCGAGCGGCAGGCCGACCTTGGCAAAGTCTTCAACGCAATGGATGGTGGTGCGGTCGAGAAACTCCAGCGTGCAGGGGATGACCTGCGCCGCGATAATGTCCGAAACGGTCTGGGCGGCCTGGTCCATCCGGGCGAACGTGGCGACCAGCGTCTTCTTGGCAGCGGGCTTGGGGATGAGCTTCAGGAGCACCTTGGTGATGATGCCGAGCGTGCCTTCCGAGCCGATGAACAGGTCGCGCAACGAATAACCGGCCACATCCTTGACGCATTTGTTCCCGGTCCAAAGCACCTCGCCGTCCGGCAGCACAACCTCCAGCCCCATGACGTAGTTGCGGGTGACGCCGTACTTGAGGCCGCGCAATCCGCCGGAGTTCTCGGCCACATTGCCACCGATGGTGGAGATCTTCATCGAGCCCGGGTCGGGCGGGTAAAACAGGCCGGCGGCGTCCGCGGCGTTGGCGATCGCCTGCGTGGTGGCGCCAGCCTCCACCTGCAGGGTCAGGTTGGCGCGGTCCAAATCCAGAATCCTGTCCATCTTGGCCAGGCAAAGGACGATGCAATCCGCGCTGGGGAGGCTGCCGCCGCTCAGGCCCGTGCCCGAACCGCGTGTTACGACTGCGGTTCCTGCCTGCGTGGCCAGTTTCAATACGCCGACAACCTGCTCCGTGGTCCTGGCAAACACGACACATCCCGGCATCTGTTGCAGCGCGGCGGTGCCATCAAATGAATACGGGATCAGGTCTTCCTTTTCCGTCAGGAGATTGTCCGCGCCCAGCAGGCTGCGCAGGTCGGAGAGTGTATTTGGCCCGATTGACATAAAAGTTCGCCAGTGCAGGATGTTCGAGCAGGACGGTGGGGTCAAGAAAAGGAGCGGCGCACCCGCAGGATTACGCCAGCCGCACCATCACTCAAGAACGCGGCCTTCTGGCAGCCAAAGAGGTCTTGAATCGTCGCCTCCTGCCATTTCTGCCGCTTCTGCCAAACCGCATTGCCTTCTGCGGGAGAATGCATTATCACAGCCCAGCATCATGTCCACTATGACCTCAAGCCGTAACCAATCTAACGGCACTCTGAATCGCAGGATGTTCCTCAAGTCCGCCTCCCTCGCTGTCGGTGGCTGCGGATTGGCGAGCTGCGGCTTGACAGCGGGCTGGGCGAAGGGTGCGACAATCGAGGAAAAGGCCGTCCAAACGGCCGCCGCGCTTCCCCGCGGCAACGCGCCCCAGCCGGTGCCCGCGCCGCACTTTCCCGACCGCCTGCATGCGTTCGTGTGGCGCAACTGGCAACTGGTGCCCGCCAGACGCATGGGTGAGGTTGTCAGCGCCAGCGCCGGCGACATCGTCCGCCTGGGCCGGAGCATGGGCTTGAAAGGCCCGCCGCGCATTACCCTTGACCAGCAGCGCCGCTCCGCGTTGACAGTGATCCGCCGCAACTGGCATCTGCTCCCATACGAGCAACTCTTGCAGCTCCTCGGCTGGACGGCCGAACAGATGGCCTTCACGCTGCGCGAGGACGACTTCCTCTACGTCAAGCTGGGCAACCTCAAACCCCAGTGCGAGCGATTGCTGTACCGTCCCCCCGATCCCGGCGCCCGCGCCCGCGCCGCAGAGATTGCCGCAGTGCTGCGCGCCCAGTTCCCCGAAGGAGTGGGACAACCCGAGCAACCCTTGTTCGAGTTCGTGAAACAACTGTCTCGGCCGCCCAAAGCGGGCGAAGGCCCACGCGCGGGCCATAGCGCCTTCTCCCCGCGCTACTGCTACTCCTATTTTGCGCTCTACGGCGATCCCTTGCTCGACCCCGCGCTGGACCCTTACCCGGACGGTTACCTCGCCCGCCTGGCAGCCTCGGGTGTGGATGGAATCTGGCTGCAGGCGGTCCTGACCCAGCTCGCCCCGTTTCCGTGGGATGCTCGCCAAAGCCAGCATTTCGAGACGCGGCTGAAGAATCTGCGCCTGCTGATCGAGCGAGCGCGGCGGCACGGCCTGGGGGTCTATCTCTACCTCAACGAGCCGCGCGCCCGCACGTTGAGCTTCTTCGCCGCGCGGCCCGGCTTGAAGGGGGTGACGGAAGGAGAATTTGCCAGCTTGTGCACCAGTGTGCCGGAAGTTCGCGATTACCTGGCCGCAGCGGTGGCCACTATTTGCCGCGCTGCGCCCGGGTTGGAGGGGTTCTTCACTATCACTGGCTCGGAGAACCTGAGCAATTGCTGGTCGCACGGCAATGGCAAGGCGTGCCCGCGTTGCGGCCAGCGCAAGCCGGCTGAGGTAATCTCAGAAGTCAACGCCACCTTCTATGAAGGCATCCGCCGGGCCGGCCATGGGCAGAAGCTCATCGCCTGGGATTGGGGCTGGGGCGACGAATGGGCGGACCAGGTCATCGCGCTGCTTCCGCGCGAGGTCAACTTCCTGAGCGTGAGCGAATGGGGGATGCCGATTAAACGTGGCGGCGTCGAAACCGGCATTGGGGAGTATTCCATCTCGACTGTTGGGCCTGGCGACCGCGCCCGGCGCCGCTGGGACCAGGCGCGCGCCCGGGGCTTGCGCGCCCTCGCCAAAGTGCAGTGTGGCAATACGTGGGAGCTTTCTGCCGTCCCCTACATCCCGGCGGTGGCCAATGTCGCCCGCCACGCGGCGAATCTGCGCAGCGTTGGCGTCAATGGACTCATGCTGGGCTGGACGTTGGGCGGGTATCCATCCCCCAATCTGGAGGTAGTCGCCGAAATGGGCGCCGCGCCGGTGGAAGGCGAGACAGCAGACCCGGCGAGTGCGATGGCGCGCGTGGCGGAGCGGCGTTTCGGAAAGCAATTGGCCCCCGCGATGGTCCATGCCTGGCAGGAGTACAGCGACGCTTTCAGCGAGTTCCCATTCCACGGCAGCCTGGTCTATAGCGCGCCCATGCAGGTCGGCCCGGCAAATCTGCTATGGGGCGAACCCACCGGCTATCGTGCCTCAATGGTGGGCTTTCCTTATGATGATCTGGATGCCTGGCGCGCGGTCTACCCGGCGGAGGTCTTCGTCGGGCAGTTTGAGAAAGTGGCCGGCGGCTTCGAGCGCGCGCACCGCCGCCTGGCCGACGCGGTCCAAAGCTGCCGCAGCCAGTTAAGTGCGCAGCAGCACGCAACCGCGCAGCAGGAATTGAGCGTGGGCGAAGCCGCTGCAATTCACTTCCGCAGCACCGCCAACCAGGCCCGGTTCGTTTTAGCCCGCCGACGCCTGAAAGAAGCGAAGTCCCCGGCCGACGCGCATTCTGTCCGCACCGAACTCGAGGGCCTGCTGCAGGCCGAGATGGCGCTGGCCCGCCGTCTTCACACGATCCAGACCCGCGATTCACGGATCGGCTTCGAGGCCTCCAATCAATACTACTACGTCCCTGTGGACCTGGCGGAGAAGGTCATCAACTGCCAGGACCTGCTTGCGCGCTGGCTGCCGCCGAGTTAAGGCCCTTTCGCCCCAGCGGGCCGTGTCGTGGCCGTCTCAGCGAGAAGGCCCTGCCACGCGCGAGTTGACTCCAGCCGGTTCTGCTGGCGATTATTTGGCGCCCGATTGAGCGTATGCGCGACTCCGTGACCAATTTGGATTGGGCCATCATCCTCAGCTATTTGGTGGGGGTCGTTGGTGTGGGCGTGGCAGCGGGGTTCTTGCGCCGGCGGGGCGGCGAGGGCAGCCATTACTTTCTGGCGGGCAACACGCTCACTTGGCCCATCATCGGGCTGGCCATGTTCGCGGCCAACATCTCCACCGTCCACCTCGTGAGCCTGGCTGAGGCGGCCTACAAGTACGGCCTGGTCTTCGGCAACTTCGAATGGATGGCGGGCTTTACGCTGATCCTGCTCTCCCTGTTCTTTGCTCCGCTCTACCTGCGTTCGCGTGTGCCGACGCTGCCGGATTACCTAGAGCGCCGGTTCAACCGCCGCTGCCGCGACTACCTGGCCTTCGTCTCGCTCTTCTCGGCGATCGTGATTCATATCGGCGTGGCGCTCTACACTGCGGCGTGGGTGTTGCGCGGGATTCTGAACCTCGGCCCGCAGGCCACTATTCTCGGCCTGGATGCGCTGATGTTCTTTATTGTTGCGCTCGGCGTGCTGACCGGCCTTTACACGATGCTCGGCGGCTTGCTGGCCGTGGTGTGGACCGAGAGCATTCAGACACTGTTGCTGCTGGTCGGTGCGGTCTGCATCACAGTGGTGGGTTTTGTAAAGATCGGCGGGTGGCCCGCGCTCGCGCAAACGCTCGCGGCCCACCCCCACCCGCTGGCTGGCGCGGAAGGCTTTCCTGCGACCACCGCCAACTTCCTCAACATGGCCCGCGGCGCCGACGATCCCAGCGGGCTGCCGTGGTACTCAATCCTGCTCGGCTACCCGGTTCTGGGCATTTGGTATTGGTGCTGCGACCAGACTATTGTCCAGCGCGTGCTGGCGGCGCGCGACGAGAAGCAGGCCCGGCTCGGCCCGCTGTTCTGCGCGTTCATCAAGATCCTGCCCGTGTTCTTCTTTGTGCTGCCCGGCGTAATCTGCGTCGCGCTGGTCCAGCAGGGCCTGTTCAACGGCGCGGCCCCAGCCAGGGCCGCTGATACCTACACCTTCATGCTCGTCCACCTGCTGCCTGTGGGTTTGAAGGGGCTGGTTGCCGCGGCCATGCTGGCGGCGGCCATGCAAACCTGCTCCGCTGCGCTGAACTCTTCGGCCACGCTCTTCGCCTACGACATCGTCCGGCGCTGGCGGCCCGCGACCAACGACCACCAGCTGGTCGTTATTGGCAAGGTCACCACAGTCGTGGCTACGGTCCTGGCAATCGTTATGTCGCCGCTGTTCGGCCATTACGACACCATCTTTGCCGGCATCAACAAGCTCATCTCCTATGTCGCCCCGCCGATCACGGCGGTGTTCCTGTTCGGCGTGTTCTGGAGGAAGGCTTCGGGCCGGGCGGCGTTCCTTACGCTGGTGGCCGGGGCGATGATGGGCGCGGCCATCTTCCCGCTGGACTTCTGGAAGCCCGAAATAGCGGCTTGGCTTGGGCGGAACAGCCCAGCGCTGGCAAGCGCTTACGACGGCTTCTGTCGCTGCGTGATCAACGACTTCATGTTGACCGCGTTCTACCTGTTTATGGGGTGCTGCGCCATTATGTGGTGCGCCTCAAAACTCCTGCCCGAACCGCTCAAGCCCGAGGCGCAGGGACTGGTGTGGGGGGACTGGCGCGAGCCGTTGCGCGGCGAAACTCGCGGCCGCGGCTTGGGCAATTACCGCATCCTCGCCGCCTGCGTGCTTGCGGCCTTCACCGTGCTCTACCTAATCTTCCGCTGATGCCGCCCTTTAACTCCCTGCCCAATCGGAGACACCTCTCCGCTCTCCTCCTCGCGGCCTTGGTGGCTGGTTGTGCCACTGCGCCACGAGCGCCGCAACGCTACGCCTGGGTCACCGGCCTCAAGCCCGAGAAGGCCGCCTACTACCGCGAGCTGCACGCCCACCCCTGGCCCGGCGTGATGAAGCAGCTCAAGGCCTGCCACATCCAGAACTACTCCATCTTCGAGAAGGAGATCGACGGCAATCTCTACCTCTTCTCCTACCTCGAATACACCGGCAAGGACTTCGCCGCCGACATGAAGCAGATGGCCGCCGACCCCGAGACCCGCCGGTGGTGGAAGGAAACCGATCCCTGCCAACACCCGTTGCCGGACGCCGCCGCCCAAGGGAAAATCTGGTCCGACGCCAGGCAAGTATTCTACCTGCCATGAAACCCTGTTCATGGCGCCCCGTAGCGGCGTCTCGGCAGAGCGCCGCTGGCTTAAACTATGAACATCAGCGGCGCTCTGCCGAGACGCCGCTACGCGAGCCTTGAAATGAACCTGCGAATAAGACTTCTGTTGCTGGCGGCCGCGCTGTCGCGCAGCCTTAGCCTCTACGGCGCGGACCCCAAGTATCCCGTTCTTCCCCCCGACTCCGAACGACTCCAATGGTGGCGCGACGCGCGCTTCGGCTTGTTCATCCACTGGGGGCCGGTCAGCCTCAAAGGCACCGAGATCGGCTGGTCCCGCGGCGGCGAGCGGCACGGCTACAAGGGCCACGGCACCCAAATCCCCGTGGAGGTCTACGACAACCTCTACAAGCAATTCAACCCGAGCCGGTTCAATGCGGACGAATGGGTTGCCACCGCAATGGCCGCGGGAATGAGGTATCTTGTCTTCACCAGCCGCCACCACGACGGCTTCAGCATGTTCGACACCCAGGCCGACGACTACAAGATCACCTCGCCCGACAGCCCATTCCGACGGGACGTGGTCCGGGAACTGGCTGGCGCTTGCCACCGTGCCGGCTTGCGTTTTGGTCTTTACTACTCCCAACCCAACTGGCGTCACCCGGACGCCTTCACTGACCGCCACACCAACTACCTGGCCTACCTCAAGACGCAGGTCCGCGAGCTTCTCACCAACTACGGCACGCTGGACATCTTCTGGTTCGATGGCCTCGGCAAAACCGCCCAGGACTACGACGCCGAGGCCGTCAACACCATGATCCGCGAGTTGCAGCCGCGCATCATCATCAACAACCGCAATGGTCTGCCGGAAGACCACGACACGCCGGAGCAGCGCATCGGCACCTTCCAGCACCACCGCCCCTGGGAAAGCTGCATCACCATCTGCAAGCAGTGGGCCTGGAAGCCGGATGACCAAATGAAGTCACTGGCCGAGTGCCTCGAGACGCTCATCCGCTGCGCTGGTGGCGATGGCAACTTGCTCTTCAACGTCGGCCCGATGCCGGACGGCCGGATCGAGCCGCGCCAGGTCAAGCGGCTCGAGGAAATGGGGACCTGGCTCCGCAAGCACGGCGAATCCATCTACGGCACCCGCGGCGGCCCTTGGAAGCCTGGCAAATCCATTGCCAGCACCCGCAAAGGCAACACTATCTACCTGCATCTTTTGGGATACCGCGGAAAGACCGTCACCCTAACGAACATACCCCGAACGATCATGCACAGTTCGGCGCTCACTGGCGGAACTGCGCGAGTCAGCCAATCAGGCCGCCAAATCTCCATCAGCATTGATACCTTGCCTGCCCACCCGCCAGCCAAGGGCGCCGAACTGCTCCTGCGCCGCGCCACGGACCAATCCGCCCCGCCCCCGATTGACTCCATCCTCAAGCTCGAACTGGACGGCTCGGCGATGGACCTTGAGCCGCTCTGAGTCCCCGCCCAGCCGGCCGCGGGGGAAAAACAGTCGCAACCCGGCTACATAACAATGGCAACCCCTGGCGGAACGCAATTGAGTTAACGCCAGGGGCCAAGATAGCGATGAAGCTCCAGCTACGAGGTTACTGAGTTTGTTTCACTATCCTCAGACCTTTAGGGATATACGGCTGTGAATGGGAATTCTTGCTCACTCCGTCCGTAGCGCGCCTGGGAAGTGATTGCGACGGAACAGAGTTGAAGGCCGTTCGTCCTAAGACTGTGCATCATGCAAATCATGGCCAACTTACATATTGCAGAAGTGCCAGTTGAAACCGTCATGGCGCCTGACCTGCCAAGGTGTGCAACTGGGCTCCCATCGCTTGGTCCAGGCGATCGCGATTCGCCGCACGGAAGTGGCGCCGGAAGTAATCGTTGCCGTTGCGAAGGTCAAACCTGGTAGCCAAATCCAGGTATTCCCTGGAGAGCCACTCCCAGAGGCTGCAGGCATAGGGATTCTCGATCCCTGCGGTGGCCAAAAACCCGGGAGGCAGATGAATCTCCGTGCGAGGATGATGCACGCGGAGTTGCCCAAACAGTTCGAGCGAATCTGAATAGAATCCTCGACGGTCGGCAGGATCGGGCGTCTGGAGGGCCAAAGGGAAATGGCGTTCAAATACCGCGCGAGCCTTGTCGAGATCATTGCAGAGCACGAGGTACCTGAGGTGGTCTCCAGCAGCACCGATGTAGCGCAAACGATCCGCGATGTTGGGATAGGTGCGCAAATGGTGCCGTCGAGCCTGTTCAGTGCGTCCCGCCCGCACGAGGGGACACAGCAGGCTGGCAATGAGCCCGTAAGGCGGCCAGGCACGGGACAGCCGCCCTTCGAGCAGCGGGCTGGCAAGCTCAATTGCCTCCGATTCTCTTTTCCAACAAAGCAGAGAAATGACCTGAGCGCCTTGCTCGCAGGCGGGGCAATCACTCATCCGATCTCGCGGTTGTTTCAGCCACTCTTCATGCCAGCGCTCCGCGCACTCCAGGTCACATAACGTCAGGGCGACGTCCCGGCGGCAGTAAAATTCTGTGCGTCGGCTATAACCGGCACGCTGCAAACGCAAACCCAGATCATCCAGCGTTTCAAGGATTTGCGCGCGCGAAATCTCGGGAAAGCTGGACAGCGACCTTGCGCTCCATTTGTAATCCCAGAGTAATTCAAAGAGATCCTGCTCGAATAGCTCCGGGCGTAGATCGAACTGTGCCAGCCGCCAGGCGAAGCCGACCAGCGCGATCTCAGTGTGGCCGCAGCAAACCGCGACGCGGTGCAACTGCTTCCGGGCCGCGTAGGCACTTCTCAGGTCATTGGAGGCATCGGCCCGGCGCACCGCTTCCTGCCAGCGCGCGAGTTGGTCGGGCCCGGGATCATACGCCTCTTGAAGGGACGCAACCAACTCTTCGAGCCATCTGTCGTCTGACACGTTCATGTCCCCTCCTTTCGGCAACCCGCAGCAAATTCAGCCAGGCCGGTTAGCGCTTGATTCAGCAGCCGCATCTCCGCTGCGTTCAAGGGATACTGGCCCAGCAACAACGCCTGCACGTAAAGCACCTCGACGACGCGGCGGGCTACCGCGTCGGAGCCGGTGCGCAAGAGCCGTTGGATCAGCGGGTTCTCATAGTTCAGGCAGAGCTCGGCAAAGGTCGGGTCCGATTCTTGAAAAACGCTCACCAGAATTCCGGACCAGACCTCCGAACTGGCCTCCCGCGCCTGCTCGGCGCTGCGCTGCAGCCGCCGCGCTTCCGAGGCGGTGTAAAGCACTGGCAATTCCGCCGGCAGAAACCGCCGAAGCGACGGACGGCAATTCACAGGATGGAGGGTGCTAGCGGCAGTTTCAATAAGACGGGCCGCGCGCTCCTGCGCGGCAGGCTCAACGTCTCTGAAGGAGGCGGTCAACTCCTGGATGGTGACCCTTCTTACCGGCTGTCCCGGAAACAACGCGGCGTAGCGTTCCAGTAGTTTCGCCGCCAGGTAGTGTCGGGCATTAATGATGCAGAGCGACTGCGCCGCAGCCACCTGCGCGATTTGCCGGAACTCTTCTTCGCCGGTGACGTAGTTGATTTCCTGGAAGTGCTTTTGCAGTTCACCCAGGCTCATAATGCCAAGCGACGTTTCAAATGGCAGGTGTCTCCCCACAACTTCGCAGAATTCGTCGTCCTCAGCGGCCAAGCTCATAATCGCTTGCGAGTGGATCGCGATGATCTGCAACAGGCGCTCCGGGTTCTTGACAGACAGGTTCAACAGGTAATCGCGGATCGCCGCCCCTAATCTCTCCCGGGCAGCGAGGAGGGCGTCGTCTTCGTAAATGGCCTCCCGGGAAGCGGTCGGGCGCAGTTGCGTGCTGTTGATAACGCACCGCACGAACACCGCCCATGGCGGCATCAAGTTATCCGCGCCTTCCGTCAGCAGCATCCCTTTGACGAATACATGGTTGGACCTCCGCGCGGATATATTCTGCGCATGAGGCAAAAAGAACACCGCTCCTTCGAGGCCATCGCTCCGCATCTCCAGGGGGATGAAATCCAGAAAATCCACCCCGCAGAGCCGCTTGCCGTAGTTCAGAAAAGCCGCTCGGCGATCTGATTCTGTGGCGTAGCGCTGCTTCCACGGCGGTAACGCTGCGTTGACCTGGCATCTGCGATCACCGGTCACCAACACGATCGGGACCGGCAGCAGGGAGCCATAACGAGCCGCCATGTCCCGGACGAAGGGCGGTTTCAAGAAATCAGCCCGGTCTGCCCGGCTGCGCAGGAACACCCTCGTTCCGGGCGCGTGCTCGGTCTCCAACACCCGAACCGTGTAGCTCCCATCCGACTTGCCTTTCCATTCAATGGCCGGACCGCCCCGCGCAGAGCGAGTGATCAAGACGATTTCGTCCGTGACCATGAAGCAGGACAACAGCCCAATGCCGAACTGGCCGATATAGTTGGCGCGCTGCTCCTGGAAATCGCTGCGCTTGGAACTGCTCCCGATCGTGGCCAGGAACGCGTGGATTTCCTCCTGGGTCAGTCCCATGCCGTTGTCCTCGATCAAGAGCGTGGACGGGACCCCCTCCCGACCCGGGACCACTTCGATCAAGATCTCCCCTTTGTGGGAGGGATCGAGAGCCGACCGGGCGGCAGTGGCATCCACCGCGTTTTGGAGCAATTCTCTAATGTAGACCTGGGGGCCGCTGTAGAGATGGTTTGAGAGCAAGTCAATGATTGCCTGGAGGTTGACCTGGAACCGGAAGTCCTGGTTGGCTCTGGATACAGGCTGCTGGGAGTTCTTCACGAGACTAAGAGCCGCTTGGGACTCGGTCTCCGCCGTTCTAGTTTCATTCATACCAGAAGGGATTACGGCACCCGCCTGAGTTTCTTGCTAACAAAGCCGACGAAAGCACCGGCGATAGCCGCCGACACCTTCGTCCCAAGACTACTGCCGTACCGGCGTGAACCAGGCTCCGAATGCGGGGCGCACCTCTGCTGCCAGGGGATTCCCCACAGTATGGTCGCTAGACGGTCCTTGGACGGCCAACTGAATAGTGACGATTACTTCGCCCCAGCCGAAAAGGACAATGCGTCTTGTTACCCCTTGAAAAGACGCGAGTTAGCATCACGCCCCTGCTCCTGCGCCAAGTCCATCCCGACCTCCTGTCACAGAATAATGACATTTCCACCTACTCGAGGGGCAATGACCGTCTGCAGAGCCGAAGGATAGGTGGCGATCCTACGCCGCCGCCCCTCTCCCAACCATCTCAAAAGTCCAGTATTCGGCGCGTTTGGGCGGTGTTGCCCCGGCTAGACCACGGAGTGACCCCGGTGTGTATCCCATGGGGAGCGCTCCCCATGGGATACACACCGGGGTATAGCAAGCGTCTCATAGGAGTCTGGCTGGGTTATCGTGCGAGCAACCCCCTTGGCTTACCCATGAATTCGGATGCCGCAGGCACCCGAGTGGGGGGCAAGACCGCCACTGCTCTGGCGGACCCCCATCGCCGGAAGTAACTCAAAACAATGAGGATGGACCATCTGGTGACCTGGACCTCTTTCGTCCTTGGCTCACTTAACCCGTTCGTTGCCGTGGTTTGGTAGGAGGGGTTGGCGAGGCTGCGATGTCAGGGAAAAAGCCTCCAGTCGTTGGCCAGAAGTTGTCCAAAGATACTTGACCAGAGGCCAGAATTCCACCGTGATGCAAAAACTTGGCATGGTTTGTGCCCACACGGGGCCTATGAATCGAACCACTAGTCCTATTGGCGATGAAGAGTGGCGCAGGCTACTCTCCCGGATCTACAAAAACTTGCGCCGTCGTCTTGGGTCCGACGACGCCGCGGAGGAAGTACTGGGCATAGCCAAGTGCTTGATTATGCAACACCTGAACCAATTCGACCCGGCCAAGGCGCCGATCGCGGCGTTTGCTTTTTTCTGGGCCGACATCGCGGTAAAAAGATACCTTGAGGACATCACAAAGGACCTCCCCACGCTACCGCTGCCACATACTCAGGATTCAGACTCTGACACCGATGGAGGCCCATCACGTGTGCCTCCGGCGTTACAAACACCACCGCTGCTGCGCGATCAGGAATACTCGAAATCACTCTTGTTCCGAATATGTTCTCTGCCCCTCCCACCCGACATGATTCTGGTCTTCCTGATGGTCGAAGTGTTGGGGTGGCGCCAAAGGGAGCTGGTCGCCAACAGCCAGTGGTCCGTGGCCGCTTTATTCATGGAAGCGGAGGTCGAACTGGCGGGGATCTTGGGCTTGGAAGTTACTCGAGGCGGCCTACAACCGTTGCGTGAGGTCATCGAAGCGCGGAAGACTTTCGCTGAGCTGAAAATGGCTCGAAAAACTCGGGCGAGCTATGCCAGCCTGCTGGGGACGGTCCCTGAAAACTGTACGCTGGAGCAAATCTTTCACGCCAAAGGATGGTGCACCGCGCGTGCCAAGTCCCAAGGGCTTACCAACATCATCGGCACCGTGCGAAAGCGTCTTCAGGCAGGTTTTAGGAAATAACTGCGAACTACGCCGCACGTTTCCTCCGTGCCGCGGCCCTTACAGACTTCGTCCACAGGGAAAACCGAACGAGCCGCGCTTGGACAGCGCATCGCTTGCAGCCGGCCACATGTTCTTCCAGGCGAGCCGCCGCCTTCGGAGTTAGCTTCTCTTCAAAGTAGTCCGCAAGTTGTCGGGCCGTGAGATGTTTCATCGTTAGATAGAGTAGGCATGTCCAGGTATTTTAACTACCTATATTTCAGCAAAAGCGCGATTTGCTTGTTCAAAATCCCCAGCGGCCCCCTACGAACATCGTGTTCATCTCCTTCCGCCGCGTTCTTGTCCATATCGAGTTTGCGTACGTCAATTGGACTGGGTGTCTCGTTTCTGGCCAGGTTTGAGGCATCTGAGAGGCCCGGTCCACGACAAACTATTCGAAATCTGTCAGGATTGCTTACGTCAGGAAGTATTTAGGGACAAAATTTCGACAACTTGGCACACGCACTGCTTGTAACGGTGGTATGAATCCAAACCTAAAAGTGAATGCCGAGCAGACCCCCGCCGAAAAACGTCTGGTCTTACTGGTGGAGGAGGATCAAGACGAGCGGGAGTACATGCGAGCTTCTCTCACGAAGGGATCGCTGTCTTGTGTTGCTGTAGGCTCGGCCTCGGAGGCGTTGGAAGTACTGGAACGGAAAGAAGTCGCGCTGCTGGTGCTTGAATGGGGCCCGGACAAGGGCGGGGCTGAGGTGCTGAGTTTTGCCCGCAAAAACTGGCCCAAAATGCCGGTCGTAGCAACTAGCCGCCCGCGGCTCGAGGTCCGCACCGATGCAGTGCTCCACAAAGCCGATGCATTCCTGCACAAGCCCCTTAGCGGAGAAGTCTTGAGAACGCAGGTGATGCAATTGCTTGAGCGCGTACCGGCTGATTCCGCAGTGCTGCTCCCGGAACGGCCGGAGGACACGCTTCCACTGGGCGAGATTAAGCGCCGCTACATCTGCCATGTTTTCAAATTGTTCGACGAGAACATATCCCTGGCGGCGAGGGCTTTGGGAATCCACCGCCACACCGTTGCAGCGGCGTTGGGGCAAGGAACCTCCGCCGGGACGATGCCCGCCGAAAGATCGGTAGCAGCAGCTCCGAACGAGTCGCTTGACTTACATCGGGAAGATGAACGGATACCCGAGCGACTCGGCATGTGGTGAGGACGGCTCGACGGCTCAATGATTCCCACGTCTGGTTCCTTGGGGGCCCGGCATTTGTCGAGGGGCGCAACGGGCTTCCCGATTTGGCCCGACCGCGAATCGGGTCTTTCCGGTGTCGTATCACGTCCTGCTTTGTGGTAAACACGGGCAGATGAAATCCTTTGGGGAGCTGGCGGCATGAACCCTTTCGCGATCGTTGATAGGGACGAGGGGCGGAGGATTGCCTTAAAGGTATTGCTGGAGCCCGAGCACCAGGTGCGCGAGTACCAGAGCCTGCAGCAGGTCGGCCAGCAGGCATCCGGTGGCGAGTTTGGAGCCTTGTTCCTGGCCTGGAAACCCGGGGGACCCGAGCGCCTGGAAACGACCAAAAAGGTGGAATGGACAACCAAGTTTGTCGTACCGGTGTCTCTGCTGCCGTGGGTCATCACAGATGCAGATCTGAAGGCTGAGTGGAAGAAGGCAGAGGAATGGAGCATCGATGCCTTTCCCGATGCAACGTTCAGGTTTGTCCATCCCCTGACGGTGAGGGCAATCCTGAGAGTGTTGTCGGAAATCGTTGGCTCCAGTCAAGAAATCCTGCGCCTTGGGCAACGTGCGGCCCGAGATGCGGTCGAAGATCAAGAAGTTTTGCTGACCGGAGAAGCCGCGAGCGGAACGCAACAGCTCGACTGTGAAAAATCCAGCCAGCGGCCCCGGCTGCCCAATCTGGTCGAAGGGCAACGAATACTCGGCCCACGGGTGCGGGTTCTGAGGAAGCTCGCCGAAGGGGCATTCTCGGCAGTGTTTTTGGCAATTGGTCCTATGGGGCACAGGCTTGTGTACAAGCTGGTCAAGTCGGATAAGGCAGGACAACTCGAGGCACTGAAAAAGACCAGCGAGCTCATCTGGTGCACCGCAAAAGGGACGGCATACCTTTTGAACGCGACGGCCGGTTACTGCGAAGATACCAGATTCTATTATATCGCGACGCCTCTCTTGGACGGCATCAATGCGGACTATCCACTGCTGAACTGCTACAGACCTAAAACGCTGGCCTGGTGGTTGAGGTCGTTACGGCGCCCTAACGGAGTGCTCAGCAAAGAAGACGCGCTTGTGCTCTTTAGCCATTTAATTTCGATACTGGAAGCGCTGAGTTTCCTGCACCGGCTAGGCTTGGTCTACAACGACGTGCATCCCGGTAACATAGGCTTTTACGAGGACAAGGTGATGCTGATCGACCATACGGCCATTACCTTTCCGGATGTGAAACCTACCCCGGCGCCGGAGTCCTACCCCTACGCCCCACCCAAAGGGCAGGGATGGGTCGCCTCCCCTGCGTTCGATTCGTATTGCGTCGTCAAGATACTAGTAGAAGGTATCACCCAAAAGCAGCCAGAGGAAATACGCCCGGAGTCGATATCCGACATCGCCAGCGAGTACTTCAAAGGTCTGTTTCATGCAGTAGACCGGATTGCCCGAAAAGGACTGCAAACGGATCCGACCAAACGCTATCAATCGGCTGAGGAACTCATGGATGACTTAGAGCATGCTCGACAACTGCTGGCTGAGCACTAGGATTGATCCCGATCTGTGCCCCTGCCTTACACAGTTGAGGGTGGCACCTGAGAAAACGCTTCGATCTCCCTCGTCTTGGCTGTGGAAACCGGGACGTGCCTTCGCGCTGAATCGGCCCTGGCGACCTTGGCCGGCGGAAGCAGGTGGTGATATGCCAACTGGCCACCGCAGCCCCACAAGTTGCCTCCTGCGCCGCCCGCTTGCTTCCCCGGTTCCTCCTCCCCTGGTGTCTGAGTCACTCTCTCCGAAAGGCTCCTCGTCAATTCAGGCTGAACCTTCCAGGCATCTGCAGCTCCGGCCCAGGCACAGGCTCTCCACCCCTTGCCAGCCAGTCGTGGGCCTCGGAAGCCGCCTCGGCGGGCGAGACGTCAGTATAAATGACTTTCATGAAAGCCGGCAGGTAGGCATCGGCCATGATGAGGCAGAGCTCCAGCAGGTGCCGGATCAGATCGTCACTTAATTCCCCTTTGGCGTAGTGGGAGGCAGCTTGGAATCGAAGGTCGCCGTCGCTGTGGTCGAACTCGAACTTGCCGGTCTTTATCCCGAATGAGGCCCGGAGGCAGAGCTCGGCTGCGGCTGCGCTCCTGTGCCCCGGCACCTCGGGAAAGGGCGCGATGACTTGGATCAAGTCGTCGGATTCGTCCACGACGATGATGCAGCGGATAGCCCCGTTTTTCCCGCCGAAACCCGTCCGCAGCACAGGGCGGTCTTGCTCTAACTGGAACTTCCAGCCGTTCTGCTGAAAGTGCTCGATTACCTTCTGGAGGCCACTGGGTGTATTCATTGCGTTTCCTTTCCTTCTTCCGGCGGGTTAGTTCCGTTGCAGGTTCAGGTGAACGGCTTTGGCTCCGGCCAACAGCGCGGCGCCCGCGATTGCCTGCCTCACGAACGGATGGTTCTCGCCGCAGTGAACGTCGTTGTGAATCATCTCTGCACTGACCGGTCTTGACGCCAACATGGCCTCCGTAAAGGCCAGATATTCGGGCGGGCAATCGCGGTGAGTGGAGAGCGGGAAAATCACAATATTGCCGCATTGCGGGCTTTCCCTCACCTCGATCTGTGCTAGGTATTGGTTGAGTAGTGTCTTCATTCCGTAGGGTAATACGCTCAGTCATGGTGTTTCTTGCCGACGGACTTCGGCAGGCGACGCAAGTTTGTGGCCCATGAGCAATCGGGCCTCCTCCGGCCGCTCCGGCGGTGGCGGCTCACATGGTCGAGATGCTGCCACTGTTTCTCGACCTCGGAATTCGGCACTCGGTCACCCACAACCTCTTACGCCATCCGCAAGTGGCTTCCGCATCAGCCTTGTTTTCATTAGCAAAGGCCGTTAGCGTCTTGGGCCACTGACGCGCACGCCGCAAACACAACTCTGATATGCGATTACAGTTGATTGACTGGCTCATCGTCCTTGCGACCCTGGTGATCTGCTTCGTGCCGGCGCTGTTTTTCGGAAAGCGGGCGGGCAGGAACACCACCGAGTTCTTTGTCTCGGGCCGGGCGGTGCCGTGGTGGCTGGCCGGACTGTCCATGGTCGCCACCACCTTCAGCAGCGACACGCCCAACCTGGTGACTGACATCGTCCGGCAAAAGGGCGTCGCGGGCAACTGGGTTTGGTGGGCGTTCGTGCTCACTGGCGTCGCCACGGTCTTCTTCTATGCCCGGATGTGGCGGCGCTCAGAGGTGATGACCGACCTGGAATTCTACGAGATTCGTTACTCGGGCAAGGCGGCGAGTGTTGTGCGCGGCTTCCGTTCAATGTACCTCGGGCTATTCTTCAACTGCGTCATCCTGGCATCGGTGAACCTGGCGGCGTGCAAGATCGCCAACGTCCTGTTTGGCCTGCCGCGGTGGCAGACGCTGCTGCTATGCGGCACGCTTAACGTGGTGTTCGCCGCCCATTCGGGGCTGTGGGGCGTGCTGGTCATTGATATGATCCAGTTCTTCATCAAGATGACCGCGGTGATCGCCGCGGCCTACTTTGCCGTCCAGCATATCGGGGGGCTGCACGTGATGGTCGAGAAGCTCTCCGCGCCGATGCTCGCCCCGGACGGCCAGAGCATGTTGCACTACTTGAACGTCCTGCCCGACTTTAAGAACAACTGGGACATGGCCATCGCGATCTTCGTGATGCCCATTGCGGTCCAATGGTGGGCGACGTGGTACCCGGGAGCCGAGCCGGGCGGCGGCAGTTACATTGCCCAACGCATGCTGGCCTCGAAGTCGGAGAAGGATTCGCTGGGCGCGGTTCTCTTCTTCAACGTGGCGCATTACGTCCTGCGCCCCTGGCCGTGGATTCTGGTGGCTTTGTGCTCGCTGCTGGTGTACCCGGAGCTGTCGGATATCAAGAATGCCTTCCCGAACCTCGACCCGAAGCTGCTGGGGCACGACATCGCTTATCCGGCCATGCTGAAGTTCCTGCCGGTTGGTTTCATCGGCCTGATGGTCGGGGGGCTCATCGCCGCCAACTCTTCGACCGTCCTGACGCACTTGAACTGGGGATCGTCCTACCTGGTGCATGATTTCTATCAGCGCTTCGTTAACAAGGGTGCCTCGGAGAAGCATTACGTGTTCGTCGGCCGGCTGACTACCGTAGGGCTATTCGTTTGCGCCAGCGGCATGGTCTATCTGCTGGACTCGGCCAAGTCCGCCTTCGATATCATCCTGCAGGTCGGCGCCGGCACCGGCCTGCTCTATCTGCTGCGCTGGTTTTGGTGGCGCATCACCGCCTGGTGCGAGGTGGTGGCCATGATCAGCTCCTTCGGCGTTTCACTGATCCTGTTGATCCTCAAGACTCAAAGCGGCGTGGAGTTCAGCACGCACTACGCGCTGTTGATAACCATCGCGGTCACCACGGTTTGCTGGATGCTGACGGCCTTCTTCGGCCCGCAGACCGATCGCCGGACGCTGGTCGAGTTCTATAAGAAAGTCCGCCCCTTCGGCCCCGGCTGGAAGCAAATCCGGCAGGAAGCGGGCATTTCGGAGCAGGAAGCCGCCGCCACGCACGAGAACATTCCGCTGGCGCTGTTGGGCTGGTCGGCGGGTTGCACGGTCATCTGGTCGTCGCTGTTCACAGTCGGCAACTTCCTCTACGGTCGCATGGGATTAGCGCTGCTGCTGCTGGTCGTGTTTGTCCTCAGCGGTCTGGTCCTGCTTTACGTGATTAACCAGCTCTGGGCCAGCAAGAATCCTTCAAACGCCGGCAAATGAAACATCTGATTGCTCCGATCCTCTGCTCGCTCCTGGTGGCGCCCCTGCTTGCCGCAGAATCCCCCCGCGTCATACCGCTGCCCTGGAAAGTGGAGTCGCAGGAAGGAGTGTTCAGACTCCAGCCGAGGACGAAGATCCTGGTGGACCGCGCCTCGCTAGATGCGGGCCGGCACTTTGCCGAGCGAGTCCGCAAGGGAACTGGCTACCGACTCAACGTCATCTCCCGCACGGAACCGCGTGCGATTGAAGGAACAATCGTCCTGACCACGAAGGACACCAGGTCGGCGTTGGGGCCGGAAGGTTACGAAATGACCGTTGCTCCAGACTCGATCATAATTCGGGCCCCTGGCCAGGCGGGGATTTTCTACGGTGTCCAGACCTTGCTGCAGCTGCTGCCACCCGAGGTCTTTGCTCCCGAACCGATCCCTGGCCAGGTCTGGACCATCCCCTGCGGCCAAATTGAGGACCAGCCACGTTTCAAGTGGCGCGGGCTGTTGTTCGATGTGGCGCGGCATTTCTTCACCAAGGCCGAGGTCAAGCAACTGCTGGATGAGCTGGCATTGCACAAGATCAACATGCTCCAGATACACCTGACCGACGACCAGGGTTGGCGCATTCAAATCAAGAAGTATCCCCGCCTCACGCGGGTAGGCGCGTGGCGGGATGAGGCGGGCTTCGGCCTGGACCCGGGACTTAGCACCGCTTACGGCAGAGACGGACGGTATGGCGGCTATTACACCAAGGCAGACCTGCGCGAGATTATTGCCTATGCTGCCGCACGGCACATCACCATTGTTCCGGAGCTTGAAATGCCGGGGCACGCAAGCGCGGCGCTATCGGCGCATCCGGAATTGAGCTGCAGCGGCGGACCCTATACGCCAAACACCAAAGGCGGGGTTTTCGCTGGCGTCTACTGTGCCGGCAAGGAGGAGACCTTTGAGTTTCTGCAGAATGTAATAGCTGAAGTCTGCGAGGTCTTCCCCGGCAGGTTTATCCACATCGGCGGGGATGAGGTGCCTAAGGATAATTGGAGGAAATGCGGCCGGTGCCAGGCCCGCATTCAAAAGGAAGGCCTGAAGAATGAGCAGGAACTGCAGAGCTATTTCATCCGCCGCGTCGAGCAGTTCATCAATGCCCGGGGACGCACGCTGATCGGCTGGAGTGAGATCCGCGAAGGCGGGCTGGCCCAGAACGCCGTGGTGATGGATTGGATTGGGGGCGCCGTCGAAGCCGCTAGCGCGGGACACGACGTTGTCATGTCGCCGACCGGATACTGCTACCTGGACTACTTTCAGTCCACCAATAGCGCCATCGAACCAAGGCCCGTCGGCAATTACCTGCCGCTGAGTAGAGTTTACTCCTTTGAACCCATTCCGGAAAAGCTCAACCCGCAGCACCAGGCGCGCATTCTCGGCGCGCAGGGCAACCTGTGGACCGAGTATGTTCCCAACTTCAAGCACGCTCAGTACAAAATCTTCCCGCGATTGTGCGCGCTGGCTGAGGTCACCTGGTCGCCGATGGCAGCACGCAATTGGGAGGGTTTTGCCAACCGTTTGCAGCCCCAATTGCAGCGGCTCGAGTATCTCGGCGTCAATTACTGCAAGGGAGCGCCCGAGTAGATCGGAGAGTGATCAGCCCCTTCACGCCGGCTCTTTGAGCAGGGCGAGAAAGTGTTTGATGGCCGGTGACAGCACTTTGGTTTTCCGGTGCATGGCTGCCAGCGGCCGGAGGTAGTTGCCTTCGAGCGGCACCGCTGCAAGGGTTTGGCTGGCTATCTCCTGCCGGATCGTGACCTCCGGCACAAGTGCCACGCCGCAATCCAATTCCACGGCTCGCTTAACCGTTTCGATGTTGTCGAACTCCATGACATGCTGCACCTCCACACGCTCGCCGTTGAAGATCTTATCCAGGGCCTTGCGCGTTGGCATATCCGGTCCAAAGCTGATGACCTTTACACCGTTCAACGCCTTGAGCCGGATGCGCGCAAGCCGTGCCAGGGGGTGTTGCGGATGGCAGGCGAGCACCAGTGGCTCGTTCCGCAACGGGACAATCTCCAGTTTCGGATGCTGCGCCGGGAATGCCACCAGGCCCAGGTCCACGATATTGCCCAACAAGTCTTCATACACCTGGCTGGCGCGGCGGTACTCGACGTGGATCTTCACCGCAGGGTGCTGCTTCATGAACCGTTTGACGTAAGGAGGCAAGTCGTGCAGCCCAAGGCTGTAAACCGTGGAGATACGGATCTCGCCGGAGATGACATGCCTGATCTCCTGCAGGCGGCTGTTAAGGGCGGCGTAACTCTGGAGGATCTCCCTGCTACAGTTGTAAAGCACTTCGCCTTCCGCAGTGAGCCGGAAACCCTTCTTGCCGCGCTCGAGGAGCAGCACGTTGAAATGCCGCTCCAACGCACAGATTGTCTGGCTGACGGCGGATTGGCTAACGTGGTTGATTTGCGCCGTCCTCGTGAAACTCCCGGTCTCGGCCAGATCACAGAAGGCCTTCAGGGTTTCAAATTGCATGAGGCGATTGAATAAGAAACGTGCGGAGCAGTCAACCAGTCAACCAGCGCGTGGGAGCGAGACCCGAATCGATCACCCGCGCCCCTGCCCCCAGTCCTGGCAAAGAGGCGAGCAGCTGCGGCGAGGCGATCCGGCTGAGCTCAGGTTCGCAAAAAGAACCACCAGATTGCGCCCCCCAGTGCAGCCAGCGCAAGTGCACCCAGCAGCAGCCGGCCAATGAAATGAGCGATTTTGAAAGCCAGCACCAAGGCGATGATGCCAAGAACTGCAACAACCACCATTGAGCCGTGGGAGAGGATTATCGTCTTAATCTGTTCCATTATATCATACCGAAGTTGTCATTATGAGCCCGGAAGGCCAAATCGTCTGGGCTCAATGTGGGCCAGACCGGTGACCTAACGCAACCTTCTAATCGGGGTTGGGCAAGACATGGAATATTCGTCGCCGCATCCGCAAAAAGGCAGGGCTGGCTGTTCATAAATCGGATAGATACTCTACTGGCATGATGCTACTAACCAGAACCGGAGGCGTCGCCATGACGAATTGCTACCTGATCGCGGACGAGGTTGCCAGGCAAGCGGTGCTCTTCGATGCGCCGGACCATACGACTGCCCCACTGCTCGAAGAGGCAGCCGCGCATGGCTGGGAGCTAATCGGATTGTGGCTAACGCACGGTCACTTCGACCACTTCGCCGATCATACGGTTTTGCGGCAGAGGTTTCCGGACGCCAAGATCCTTCTCCACGCGCTGGACGAGGCCAAGGCGAAGCGGCCAGATGCGCAGACGCGTATGTTTGGAATCCCATTCGTAATTCCCCCAGTGAAAGTGGACGCAACCCTCGCCGACAACCAGAAATTGAGAATTGGATCGCTGGAGGTCACAGTCTTGCATACTCCGGGGCATTCGCCGGGGCATGTGGTGTATTACATTCCGGGGGAAAAAGTCTTAGTGGGCGGCGATTTGATTATTGGCGGCTCGATTGGGCGGACAGATTTGCCGGACTCCGACCGGCAGCAGATGGAAGCTTCGATCCGCAGGGTCATGGACCTGCCCGCGGCGACGCGGTTGCTCGGGGGACACGGCCCGGCGACCACATTGCAGGTGGAACGGCAAACGAATCCTTTCGTCCAGGAGATACTGGCCGCGAGTTGAGCAGCCACTTCGGCGATCACCCGTTCCGAGTAGCTGCTAACGCTAGCCAGCGCCTGGCCGGAGTGAATAAATGCGTCTTCTGATGTCGGCGATTACGTGATATTGAGCTCTCGCTGGATTCCAAACTTCTCGATCCGTTTGCGCAGGGTCGCCCGGGTGATGCCTAGCAGCTTGGCGGCCTGGATCTGGTTGCCGCCAGTCTCTTTGAGCGCCTGGATAACCAGTTCGCGCTCCACTGCCGGCAGGACTGCCAATTTCGGATCGCGACGCGCCCAATGGAACAATTGCCGCGCCATGGCGGCGATGTCCGATGCGCCACTTTGAACGGTCGTCGAGGGAACGGCAACCATAACGCCAGCGGGACCGCCTTGTCCGGTGATTTCCGACGGCAGGTCGCCCGGGAGAATCGCCTCCCCCTTGGCCACGACGAGAGCGCGGCGGACTACGTTCTCCAATTCACGCACATTGCCGGGCCAGTGGTATTTCTCCAGCGTCCGGACCACGCCGGGCGCAATGGATTTCGGGGCACCGGGCTGGTCTTTGGCGAAAGTCCTGAGAAAGTAATTCACCAGCAAGCGGATGTCCTCGCGCCGATCGCGCAGCGGCGGGACGTGCACCCGAACGACGTTCAGCCGGTAGAACAGATCCTCCCGAAACTGGCGCGCGGCCACAGCCTGTTCCAGCGACCGGTTGGTAGCGGCGATGATGCGCACGTCAACTTTGATCGGCACGTTGCCTCCCACACGCTCGAATGTCCCGGACTGCAGCACCCGGAGTATTTTGGTCTGGGTGGTGGGCGTCATGTCGCCAATCTCATCGAGGAACAGGGTACCGCGGTCGCACTGCTCGAACTTGCCGATGCGCTGGAGCGTCGCGCCGGTGAACGCGCCGCGCTCGTGTCCAAACAACTCGCTTTCGAGCAGTTGTTCCGGAATGGCGGCGCAATTGACCGCCAGGAACGGCTGCTGGCTGCGGTTGCTGTGATGGTAGATAGCCCGCGCCACCAGTTCTTTGCCGGTGCCGCTTTCGCCGCTGATCAGCGCAGTGGCGTCCGAGGCGGCAAGTTGGCCGATGAGCTTGAAAACCTGCTGCATCGGCTCGCTGCGCCCGATGATGCCCAATTCGTAGTCTTCCTTCTCCAGCAGCGGCTGGTACGAAACAACCTGGCGCATGTCGCGCGCGGCTTTAAATGCGTCGAAAACAACTTCCTTGAGCTTTGGCACATCGAACGGCTTGAGCAGGTAATCGTAGGCGCCGAGTTTCATTGCCTCGATGGCCGTTTGGGTCGTGCCGTAGGCGGTCATAAGGATGACCAGCAGCTTGGGGTCGGTTTGCCGGAGCCGCCGCAGAGTCTCCAGGCCGCTGAGCCCCCCCATGCGCACGTCCATGATAACAAGGTCGGGTTTGAGTTTGGGGACGATCCGCAGACCCTCCTCGCCGCTGGAAGCGGTGCTCAACTCGATCTCCGGCGAATCGAAGATCCGGCGGAAGGAGTATTGCACGTCCGCTTCGTCGTCAATCAACAGCAATTTGCTCATAGGTGGTGCTTCCCCGCCGACCGGCCGTGACTTATTTGGCGGTCAAGACGACGTAGTTGCGCTTGCCTTTGCGCAGGAGCAGATGCCTGCCAAAGAGCAGGTCTTTGGCCGTAATCGTGCGCTGGTTGGCCGCTTCGCGCTGGTTGTTGACATAGACACCGCCGCCCTCGATGTCCTTCCGCGCCTGGCCTTTGGACGGGCAAAGACCGCCGCGCACAAGCAATTCGACGAGCGGTTTGCCTGCTCCGTCAAGCTCCGCTTGGCCAACTTCTATCGTAGGCACCTCGCCCACAATCTCGTTGAAAGTGGTTTCGGAGACGCCGGACAACTCGCCACCGAACAGTATTTCACTGGCGCGCACAGCTTCCGTCGTCGCGTCCGGACCGTGAAACAGGTCGGTGACCGCCCTGGCCAGTGCCTGGTGCGCGATGCGGGCGCCCGGGTTGTCGGTGTGTTGCTTCTCCAGCCCGGCAATTTCGTCCTGCTTGAGGAAGGTGAAGTACTTCAGGTAGCGCACCACATCCCGGTCGTCCGTGCGAATCCAGAACTGGTAGAACCGGTAAACACTGGTGCGAGCCGGGTCGAGCCACACGGCACCAGCGGCCGTCTTGCCAAACTTGGTGCCATCGGCATTGGTGATGAGCGGCAGGGTGAGGCCATATACCGCGCGTCCAAGTTTCTTGCGGGTGAGGTCAATACCGGCGGTGATGTTGCCCCATTGGTCGCTCCCGCCAATCTGCAGCTCGCAATTGTAATCGCGGCACAGCACGTAGAAGTCAAACGCCTGCAGGAGCATGTAGCTGAACTCGGTGTAACTGATGCCCGCCTCGCGGTCCTCCATGCGGGCGCGCACACTTTCCTTGGCGACCATCTGGTTGACTGAGAAATGCTTGCCGATATCGCGCAGGAAATCGAGGTAGCTGACGGAGTCGGTCCAGGCGGAGTTGTCGAGCAGGCGGGCGGGATTGGCCGGCGTGTCGAAGTCGAGCAGGCGGCGGAGCTGTTGCTTCACCTTGGAGATATTGTTGGCCAGGACTTCCTTGGTGAGCAACTGCCTCTCCTGGGTCTTGCCGCTGGGGTCGCCGATGGACCCGGTGGCCCCCCCGGCGAGAGGGAGGGGATGGTGCCCGAACAGCTGAAACCGGCGCAAGGCCAGCAGCGGCACGAGGTGTCCCACGTGCAAGCTGTCGGCAGTGGGATCGAACCCGCAATACACCGTGATCGGGCCGGGGCTGACGCGTTTGGTCAGCTCCGGCGCATCGGTGCAGTCGGTCAACAAGCCGCGCCATTGGAGTTCATCCAAAATGTTCATTGTGGGGAACATAGAGGGTCGGGGAGCGATTTCCAATTGCCAATTGCCAATAGCCGATCGCAACGAATCGTAAGCGGGTCAGGCTTGCAATGGGGGGAGGCTCATCGCAGGCTGGAATGAATGAAGACGCACGCAATTTGGGCAGCAGCATTAAATGGTGTAGCGGCTTGGATGGTGGCGATGGGGACGAATGCCGGGGAGCCGGCACCCGGGAAAGCGTCAGCGCAGACGTATCAGGTGCGGTGGCTGCCGAGGGCGAAGATAGTGCTGGACGGGCAAGCGGATGAGCCGGCGTGGAACAAGGCTGCAGTGGAAAAGCGATTTGTCTTTCCCTGGAAACAGGCGCCGGCGCCGCCGACGCAGTTTCGCGCGTTGTGCGATGGGGCGAACCTCTATTTCACCTTCCGCGTGCAGGATGCGGACATTGTGGCGCTGGACCGGCTGCGGGATGAAGCGGACGAGGTGTTTGAGGACCGCGTGGAAGTGTACTTGAGCCGGGATGACCAGCTGAAAGACTACTACTGTTTCGAGGTGGACTCGCGGGGGCGGATGTTTGACTACCGCGGATCATATTACCGGAAGTTGGATGCAAAGTGGAAGTTCAAGGGGCTGGAGACGAGAGGCGCGCCGTCGGCCAATGGGTACGAGATCGAGGGGCGCATTCCATTGCGGAGTCTGGCAAGACTGGGCTTCCCCCCCATCAAACCGGGAGTGAAGGTCCGGTGCGGATTGTACCGGGCAGAGTTCAGCCATGACCGGAGCGGGCGCGCGGTGGAACAAAAGGAAAGCCTGCATAACCTGGGCCGGAAGGTGGACGGGCCACCACCGATTGAAGAGTGGATAAGTTGGGTGGATCCAAAGACTGAGGAGCCGGACTTCCACGTTCCGGCATCGTTCGGGTGGCTGGAGTTTGCCGAGTAAAGTCTATCAGTCAGCAGCTTCACCTGCCCATGGCAGAGGACAGGTGGCCGAGGAAATAACGGGAAGATGCCGCGACGCCGCGGAAGTGTGGATTTTACCGGTGCAAATTTCTGGCCAGCTGCTAGATTGTCCAAACCATGCTTCTGACCCAGGCAGAGCTCCAGAGTTTAATCGAAGTCAAACAACGCACTCCTCATGCGTTGCTTGGGATGCACCCGTTGGGCGATGGCAGCGGTGTGGTAGCGCGGGCGTTGCTGCCTGAAGCCGCAAAGGTCGAAGTCCAACCGGTGCGCGAGAAAGATAAGCCGACGATCAAACTGACGCGCCTGCATCGGGCCGGCCTGTTCGAGGGGGTCACAACCGAGGCGAAGCACGTCTATAGCTATGAACTGGTGATTACAGACCAGGAAGGCCGGGTGCGACGCACCCGCGACCCGTACTCCTTTCTGCCGACGCTGGGAGACGCGGATTTATACCTTTTCGGCAAAGGGGACGATCGGCGGGCTTACGAGAAGCTCGGGGCGCAGTTGCGCTCGATTGACGGTGTGACGGGTGCCAGCTTCGCGGTTTGGGCGCCCAAGGCCCAGCGCGTGAGCGTGGTGGGCGATTTCAACCACTGGGATGGGCGCCGTCATCAGATGCGTCCCCTGGGGGGGGCGGGGGTGTGGGAGATCTTTGTTCCGGGGGTGGGTGAGGGGATGAACTACAAATACGAGGTGCGTCAGGCGAATGGTCGAGTCGTGCTGAAGACTGATCCCTATGGATTCTACTTCGAGACGGGACCTAAGACTGCGGCGCGGGTGTGGAACAACCGCAAGTTTGGGTGGACGGATGCCGCATGGTTGAAGCAGCGACGCCAGCGTGATCCTCTGCGCGCCCCGTTGAACATCTACGAGGTCCACCTGGGATCCTGGCGGAAGAAGACTGCCACGGAATCACTGGGCTACCGGGCGCTGGCCAATCCGCTCATCCGGTACGTGAAGCAGATGGGTTACACGCACGTGGAATTCATGCCGGTTGCGGAGCACGCCTATTACCCGTCATGGGGCTACCAGGTGACGGGCTTCTACGCGCCCACCAGCCGCTATGGCACGCCCGAGGACCTCCAGTTTCTGATCAATGAGCTGCACCAGGCCGGCGTGGGCGTGATCATTGACTGGGTGCCAGCCCACTTCCCGCGCGATGACTGGGCGCTGGCGCGGTTTGACGGGACCGCCCTCTACGAACATGAAGATCCGCGCCGCGGGGCGCACCAGGATTGGGGCACCTTGATCTTTAACTATGGACGCCACGAGGTGGTGAATTTCCTGCTGGCCAACGCGCTATTCTGGTGCGACCGCTTTCACGTGGACGGTCTGCGAGTGGACGCGGTGGCCTCGATGCTTTACCTGGACTATTCGCGCAAGCCGGGGCAATGGATCCCAAATCAATACGGCGGGCGAGAAAATTTGGAGGCCATCGAGTTCATCCGGCGGTTCAACTACTTGGTGCACACGGAGTTTCCCGGTGTGATGACCATCGCCGAAGAGTCCACCGCCTGGCCCCAGGTTACACGGCCACCGTATGTGGGCGGGCTGGGATTCACCTTCAAATGGAACATGGGTTGGATGCACGACACATTGGGCTATTTCAGCCGCGACCCCGTGCACCGGAAATACCACCAGAACGACCTGACGTTTGCGATGCTTTACCACCACCACGAGAACTTCATCCTGCCGCTTTCGCACGACGAGGTGGTGCACGGCAAGCGCTCGTTGCTGGGGCGAATGCCGGGGGACGATTGGCAGAAGTTTGCCAACCTCAGGGTGCTGCTGGGATATCAAGGGCTGTTTCCAGGGAAGAAACTGCTGTTCATGGGCGGGGAATTTGGGCAGCGCGCCGAGTGGGACGCCAACGCGGAGCTCGACTGGAGGCTGCTGGAGGCGGGGCCGTATCACCGCGGCCTGCAGCAGTTCATGGAGGACCTCAACAGGCTGTACCTGGCAGAGCCGGCGCTATGGAAGTCGGATTACGAACAGGACGGGTTCCGTTGGATTGACTGCTCGGACCACATGAACAGCGTGCTGTCGTTTCTGCGGCAGGACGCTGAGCATTTCCACGAGCTGGTCGTGATCGCGAACCTGACGCCGGTCCCCCGCCAGCAATATCGTGTGGGGCTGCCGCGGGCGGGCAAGTGGCGGGAGCTGTTGAACAGTGACGCGGCGGTCTATGGGGGGAGCAACATGGGAAACCTGGGCGGTGTCGTGGCGGCGGACCGCCCCTGGCACGGACAGAAGTGCTCGGCGGAGTTTGTATTGCCGCCGCTGAGCATCCTGGTATTCAGGCCGGAGCGAGTAACGGACACAACGGCTGCGGACGCGCAGACGGCGCCGGAGCAGGAGCCGGTGGCGCGTCCCGGAGCCAAGGCGGTTGCCAACCCCACCAGTGTGAGGTCGTTGGCTTCCCCTCACCCTGGCTCTTTCCCGCAGGAAGAGGGGACAAGGCAAGCAGCCCCGAGACAATCTGGTTCTGCGCTGCTTGCCGATCGGCGGGAGAAGGTGCTGCTTCTGAGCAAGGGAGAAGAAACGGTGAGAAGCAGCGAGCCAAGAGACAAAGCGCCGTCGCCGCTGCGCTCTGCCGGCGCAGTCCAAGACGCTGTCGCCGGTGGGGACGCCGCTGGCGGCAGGAACGACGCGGGCTTAGGGTCAGGGGGACTCACCGATGAAGCCCGAAGCTGATTATGGCGGAAGTCTATCATGCATTGGGGCTGCATATGCACCAGCCACTGGGGAATCTGGTGGCGCTGCATAATTCGGGCGAGAGCTGGGAGGCGAGGCAAATCCTCTGGTGCTACGACCGGACCACGCGGATGTTGGAGGGTTATGAGGACGTGGCGCGTCTGCACGTGAGTTTCTCCGGCACCCTGCTCAAGCAACTCGAGGACAACGGGGTGCGGCAGACATTCGGGGACGTGGTGAACGTGGAGGACTTCCTGAGCCGGTTTCAGCGGTCGAACATCGAGTTCCTGGGCAGCGGGTTGTATCACCCGGTGTATCCGCTGGCACCGCCGGCGGACTGGGACGCGCAGACGGAATGGTGGCAGGGGCTGGGTCGGCATTTGCTGGGTCGGGAGAAGTTCGCGGGGTTCTGGCCGCCGGAGATGGGCTTTTGCATGGAGATGATCCCGCTGCTGGCGCGGCACGGCTACAAGTATGTGCTTGTGGATTCGATCTACATCAAGCCGCAGCGGGAGATGCGATGGGAAGAGCTGCGGTATCGGCCTTACCGGGCGCGCTACGGAGGGGCGGAGATCATTGTGGTGCCGCGAGACCGGGAGCTGTCGAACGCGCAGCTTTCGGGCACGGACCCGGGCTGGTTCCAGCATGAGGTGTACGAGCGGACCAAGCACTGCAATTTCCCGGCGCTGGTGACAACCTGGACTGATGGCGAGAACGGGGGATGGTTCCGCACGACCAAGGTCGAGAGCGGGTTCTGGGGCTTCTTCTACCGGCCGATCCTCGACCGGTTTCGGGCGGGCACGCTGGGGTTCACGCCCATCCACATCAGCCAATATTTGGAGCGGCATCCCCCGACGGAGGAAGTGGAGGTGCATCCCGGAGCGTGGAACACGGAGCACCACTGGGGGGGCGACTTCACGCAATGGACAGGTTCGCTCCTGCAGAAGAAGGGCTGGGACGAGGTGCGGCGGGCCAGCGAGTATTACTGGCAGGTGAAGCGGGGTTTCGACCAGCGGCAGGCCGGGCTGGCCAAACCGGAGGAGGTGCGACATTTAATTGTGCGGGCGTTTGATCACTTGCTGACGGCGGAGACGAGCTGCAATTTCTATTGGGGCAGCCGCTGGGTACATCGGTCATTTGACGAGTTGGAGCAGGCGTATTACCTGTTGGACACGGCAATGAACGCGCTGCGCAAGCCGTGACCAAAGGAGTTGCATGGCTACATGGAGCGCCGGGCTGAAATGCTCAGGCAACCTTTGTAACGAGGTAACCGCATAATGTACATTATTCAGATAGCCAGTGAGTGCGCGCCGGTGGCGAAGGTGGGCGGGCTGGGGGATGTCGTGTACGGGTTGAGCCGGGAGCTGGAAATTCGAGGCAACTCGGTTGAGATCATCCTGCCCAAGTACGACTGCCTGCGGTATGACCAGATCTTCGACTTGCGGCTCTCGTTCAAGGACCTGTGGGTGCCGTGGTATGGCCACGCGGTGCATTGCACCGTGTATTTCGGATTTGTGCACGGGCGCAAGATCTTCTTCCTCGAGCCGCATTCGGACCAGAACTTCTTCCACCGCGGCACGTTCTACGGGCAAAGAGATGACGACCAGCGGTTCGCATTCTTTTGCAAGGCGGCGCTGGAGTTCATGCTCAAGAGCGGCAAGCACCCGGACATCATCCACTGCCACGACTGGCAGACGGGGCTGGTGCCGGTGCTGCTCTACGAGATGTACAAGTGGGCGGGGATGACGCATCCGCGGGTGTGCTATACGCTGCACAACTTGCAGCACCAGGGCGTGACGGGTGAGTATGTGCTGCGGGCCACCGGGCTGAACCGGCACGCCTACTTCTTCCATCAGGACCGGTTGCAGGACAACTTCAACCACAGCGCCCTGAACCTTATGAAAGGGGGAATTGTCTATGCGAACTTCGTGACGACGGTATCACCACATTACGCCTGGGAGATTCTGAACACGCACCAGAACTTCGGGCTGGGCCACACGTTGCAGGTGCATCGGGGCAAGGTGGGGGGCATTTTGAACGGGGTGGATTACGAGGTCTGGAACCCGGAGATAGACCGGCACATCCCGCGGCGTTATGGAATCGGCTCGCTCCAGGACAAGTACGAGAACAAGCGGGCGCTGCGGCAGCGGTTCTGGTTGCAGGATGTGTATAAGCCGATCGTGTGCTACGTCGGCCGACTGGACCGGCAGAAAGGGGTCCCGCTGATCACACACGCCATTCATTACTGCCTGCAGCATGGGACGCAATTTGTGCTGCTGGGGACGAGCCCGGATGGAGGGATCGGGCATCATTTCTGGCGGCTTAAACAGCAGTATAACGACAACCCGGATTGCCATATCGAACTGAGCTTCAACGAAGAGCTGTCCCACCTGGTCTATGCCGGGGCGGAGATGATCCTGGTGCCGAGCCTGTTCGAGCCATGTGGATTGACGCAGATGATCGGGCTAAAGTACGGGGCGGTGCCCATCGTGCGCTCGGTGGGGGGGCTGGCGGACACTGTGTTCGACGCCAATTATGCCGAGCGGCCTTACCACGAGCGCAACGGTTATGTTTTCAACGACTATGATGCGGCCGGGATCGAGTCAGCGCTGCGGCGGGCGCTCGGGATGTGGTATACCTACCCGCAGTATTTCCGGGAACTAATGGTCAACGGCATGCGCTATGATTTCTCCTGGAACCACCCGGGCGGGCATTACCTGAACATCTACGAACACATCCGGGACAAGTGAGGGGGTGCGAGGCGCCGGTTACAGGCGGAGGATGAACCGGGCCTCGTCATCCGGGCGCGGGAAGATAAGCCGCTGCTTGCCCTTGATTTTGACTAGCCCCACGGGCGTGCCCGGGAAGAGCGCCAGCAGTTCGTCGTCTGTAATCTCCTGCCCATACGAGCCGGGTGATGCCGGCCGCGTGGCGACAGCCGGCTGGCGCGGAACGTTGAGCCCGCTGATGACCAACACCGCCAGCCCGACAAAGGCCGTCACCGCGAGGGTGTGGGTGAGGTGGCGCAGGTGGCGCTTCCGGCGGAGCACACGCTGCCCGGCGGCCAGGACAGTATCGCGCTGGGCGGCCGGGTCGGCGCCGTCCATCAGGTCGTGGAGGAGTTGGTGATGTTCAGGCTTCATGCGCAAGTCTCCTTTGGACGAGCGACCGCAGTTTGGCGCGGGCGCGCTCCAAGCGGCTGGAAATGGCCTTGGCCGTGGTGCCCAACCGGTCGGCGACCTGGTCGCAGGTCAGGCGCTCGTAGTAGAACCATTCCACCAGGCGCCGCTCCTCGGCCTCCAGGCTCCGCACCGCCGCTTCGAGGCATTCCTCCAGGAGCGTGTCCGCGGCGGCAGGGGCCGGGTGATCGGGAATCTCGGCCAGGCTCACCTCACCGGTGAATCTGCCAGCTCGGCGGAGAGCCTTGGCGGTTTGCTGCCGGGCCACAAGCGCCAGCCAGTTCCAAAGATGGGCATCGGTCTCCAGCGGTTTCAGCTTGCGGGCGGCCATGAGCCAGACCGATTGGGCGACGTCGCGCGCGAGCGCGGCATCGCCCCGCGCCATGACCATGGCCAGGCGCAGGAGCCGGTCACCGTAAGCATCATAGAGCTGCCGGAAAGCCTCCTCGTCACCGCGCGCCACCGCCCGGCTCAGGCGGCGCGCATCGGTGTCGCCCGAGGCGGCGGGGGCGGGCGCGGAGCAGGCGGACGCGGCGGGCGTCATGACGGCAGGCTCGGGCAAGGCGACGGCGCGGGTCAAGGCCATTGCGGCGGCAAGTTGCATGGGGAGGCCATAACCACCCGCGCAGGCGTTCTCCGCTCAGGCGGGTTAGCGCTTCGCCGGGGCGTCGGGGGCGGGGGCGGGTTCCCGTCTCCGCTGGTAGTCGGACTTCTCCTTGAGCGCCTCCAGGACGTCCTTCATGAAGCGCAGGTCTTCGTCCGTGCCGCTGAGAACAAGCAACTCGGCCCCCGCATGGTACTGGATCTTGCGGCTGTCTGAGGGCCCCAGGGTTTCGGTCGCGGTCTCCACGAGAGTCCGGCACAACGCATCCGGCTTCATTGCGCTGACACCGGTTCCGCCCAACAGGTCTCCCACGAAAATGACGCTGCGGCTGACGGCCCGGGCACTCGCTCCGGCGACCAAACTCCGGGCAGGGTCGGCCGGAGGGGCCTTGATTGGCAGCGGGCGGAGCACGGCCACCGGCCGATGCCCGTTCATGACCAGTTCCCACCGGGCCGGAGCCCCTTCAAGCTCGAAGAGCATGTTCATCGCCTGAAAGACTTCCACGATGCGGGCATCCTTGAGGCGCAGTTTGATGGCCAGCGCGCCCGGCTCAAACGCCTCTGCGGACCCCCCGGGGCCGACCGGCTCAATGGAAATGTATTCGGGCATCAACACGTCGAACCGGTGTTTGCATTGTTCCTGCAGATGGACCACCACCTCAGCAAGCGGCAGTCCATCGTAGCGATACTCTTGCGGGGCTGCCTCGACCCGCTCAGCCCACTCCGGCGGAACGACGAGTTTGGTGGGCGGCGGCGTCTGCGAGGCCGGAAGGGCGGTGTTGGTGGCGTCGGCGGCGGCCAGTCTGCACGGGGCCAGCGCCAGGCCCAGGGACAGGCCGAGGGCGAGCACGCAGGGGTTGAACGGGCGACTGGGGACGGTGGCGAGGGCTGCTTTCATAGTTTTCTTACCGGATGTGTTCGATCTGTTCACTGTGGATTAGCCAGCCGCGCCGTGAATTCCTCGAACAATCTTATGGTCCACTGCGGACGAATCTCCAGGAATTGCCGCACGGGATCATCTCTGCCTGTCCAGTCTATGAATAGCAAACGACCATTACTCTACACTACCCGCACTAACAAGCCATTCTCCAGCCAGCCGCAGGCCAAATGCCAGCATGCGACCACCGTGGCGGGATCGTCGCCCGTCCGGCGGGGTCGCCGCAGGCAAGGAGGACTGGGGTCCCTCCCCCAAGGCCGATTCAAAGGGTTGTAGCCGCCAACGTTAGTTGGCGCTGATCCCCGTCCCGGCAGTAGAATGCGCCAACTGACGTTGGCGGCTGCGATCCCCTGGGTTCTTGAATCCAGACCGTCGGCACCCGACGACGAACCGTTTGTCTTTGCCATATCCAAGGCAGGGCGTGTATAGGTTCGCCATGCCTGTTGTTGATTTCCCGCCTGGTTGAGGGCCATGAATAGCCTCTCACGATCAGAATTCCTGCGATTGCTGGGGGGAAGCATGGCAGCGACCTGGGCGGGCGTGGCCGAGGGAACGCCGCGGCGAGTGGGCAGACCGGCTCGAATAAAGCCGATCAAAGGGAGTTGGATTAGCATTTGGTGGGATGACCGGCGGCACTTCTACTGGAACGAAGCGTGCCTGAGCTACAGCGCCAGGCAATGGGAGCTGGCGGTGAAGGAAGTCGCGGACATCGGGATGGAGTATCTGGTGCTGCTCGCCATCGCGAAGGACAGCAAGGCGTTCTACAACACGCCGCTGCTGCCGAAGCTCAAGCTGGCGTGTGAAGACCCCATCGGGGCGCTGCTCAAGGCGGCGGACAAATGCGGGGTCAAGTTCTTCATCAGCAGCGATTGGTATGGGCCGTGGGATTATCAGTGCCTGCGCGACCCGGCGCGGGTGCGGGCGCGGTTCCAGATGATGGGTGAGGTGGCCCGGCAATACGGCCACCACCGGAGTTTCTACGGCTGGTATTGGCCAAACGAGGCGGCGCTGGGGCCGTATTTCACGGACGAGTTCATCGCCTATGTCAATGAGTGCGGCGCTGAGGGGCGCAAGCTGATGCCCAAGGCGAAAACGCTCATCGCCCCCTACGGGACAAACCGCGCGGTGTGCGATGACCAGTTCGTGCGCCAACTCGAACGACTGGAGGTGGACATCATTGCCTACCAGGACGAAGTCGGGTGCTTGCGGATGACCGCGGCGCAGAGCGCGGGGGCCTTCGAGAAGTTGCGGCGGGCGCACGACCGGGTACCGCAGCGGACGCTCTGGGCGGATGTGGAGACGTTCGCTTGGGAAGGCCCGCCCAACCAGCAGAGCAGCCCGCTGATTCCCGCGCCGTTCCCACGCTTGAAGGAGCAACTGGCGGCGGTGTCACCGTTCGTGGATAAGATCCTGATCTACCAGTACCAGGGGCTAATGAACAAGCCCGGCAGCAAGGCCTTCGCAGGCCATCCCGACTCGACCCGGCTCTATGCCGACTATGTCAGGTGGCAGGAGGCGAATTCACCGCGCGTGCTGCATTCGCCCAAAGCACGGGATTAACCCACGCAAAGGCGCAAGGGCGCAAAAAGGGGATCAGCCGGATGAACCCTACGATTAGCCCCGACGACACGGTTTTGCATCCGGCATCAGTGCCTGCATTGCAGGCACGGCAATATTCCGATTTGGACAATCGCCCGACCATCCTGTAGGAAGAGGAATGTTTAAGTTGCTCAGATTATGGGTCTTGTTGCTTGAGGCAACGGTGATGGCCGGCGGCCTGGCGTGGGGGGCCGAGCATGACTCGCGCGGGCCGTCAGGCACGACGTTTGTCCTTTGGCAATTGCCGAACCAAACCCACAGCCAGATCATGTCCTATGTCCTGCGAACGGTGGGCGGGAAGGTGATTGTGCTCGATGGCGGCACTTCTGGAGATGCGGCCTACTTGAAGGGGTTCCTTGCGGCCCTGGGCAACGAAGTCGAGGCGTGGTTCATCACTCATGCGCACGATGACCATTTCGGCGCCTTGACCCAGTTGGCCGGCGATAAGGAAGCGCCGCGCATCAAGAAGATCTACGGGTCGCTGCCAACCCTGGAGTGGGTGGCGGCAACGGGTTACGGAGCGCAGGATGCCAAACCATATGAGCAGTTCCTGGAGACCCTGCGCAAAGCGAACCAGCCCATCCTCGAGCTTTCACCCGGTCAGGAAATGGTGATGGACCGCCTGCGCTTCGAGGTGCTCGGCGTCCGCAACCTCGAGATCACAAACAACGCCATCAACAACTCGAGCCTGGTCTTGCGGGTCTCCGACAAGGCCAAGTCAGTCCTCTTCACCGCCGATCTCGGCGTCGAGGGCGGGCGCAAGCTGCTGAACTCGCCCCTTGCCGGGCGCCTGCGCGCGGATTATGTCCAGATGGCCCATCACGGACAAACTGGAGTTGACGAAGCGTTCTATCGGGCGGTCAGGCCGACCGCGTGTCTATGGCCGACGCCGCTCTGGCTTTGGGACAACGACTCCGGCAAAGGCAAGGGGTCGGGCCCGTGGCAGACGCTCGAGGTGCGCGCCTGGATGGAGAAAATGAAGATCCAAAGGCACTATGTCATGACCGAGGGCTTGATTCGGATCGAGTGAGGCAGCAACGCCTTTGCCTCACCCCGGGGACTGAACATGCGGGCCTTCTGGCCAACCCCGGTCGCCCGGGCCAGGCGGGTGACAAGAAGGATTGCGATGCAGCTGCAGATCTGGCGCGGGTTGCACTACTGGTGCGGCCTTAGCAGTTCAGTTCCGAGACGACGCCGTGGGCGCCGTAGTCGTCGTTGTGCTTGCCGTTTTGCCACAGGGTGAAGTTCTTCAAGATGGAGCCGTCGATAAACTCGCGCAGGATGGAATTATCGGGTACGAGGTCCTCGTTGATGGGCAAAAACCACTGCAGAAAAGAAAGCAGGCGCTTGGCTTCGATGTATTCGGGGGTGCCAAAGACGACCTGGCGCAGCAGTGGCTCAGCCAGCATTCGAATGGCCGAGAGCTCATAGACCAAGGCGGAGTTGAACATCACATCCGCATTCTCCTGGTAGGCAAAGATGTGTTTTTTCTCTCCGCGCCCGACCGATTCCCAGTGACCGATGGTCTGCTGGGCGGTGTAGCCGCGGTCGCGGGCGTCGCGGATGATTCGGCGGAGCAAACGGGTGTCCGTGGTGGAGATGCGGTTATGGCGGTCCAGGTTCAACTGGGTGAGGCAGGAGACGTAGATGCGGGTGGTCTGGCGCGGGGACAGGCCCGGCAACAGGCGCGGATTGAGGCCGTGGATGCCTTCGAGAATGACAAGCTGGCCCTTTTCGAGCTTCACGAAGTCGCCGGGCTCGCTGCGACCGAGGGGAAAGTTGAACCTGGGCAGTTGCACTTCCTGGCCGGCGATCAACTGCTGGAGGTCAGACTGGAGCCGCGCAGTGTCCAACGCCCCGAGCGCTTCGAATTCGTAGGCGCCCTTCTCGTCCTTGGGGGTCTTCTCGCGGTCCAGGAAGTAGTTGTCCAGTTCGAGCGGGAAGGGCGAAATGCCCTGCGCCAACAGTTGGACGGCGAGGCGCTTGGAAAAGGTGGTCTTGCCGGAGGAAGAGGGCCCGGCTACCAGAACAATGCGTGCGTCCTTGGAACGCTCCATGACAAAACGGGCGATCTCGGCAATGCGATGCTCGTGCAGGGCTTCGGAGATGAGAATGAGTTCGCTGACGCGCTTGTTCTGGATGGCGGTGTTTAACGCGCCCACGTTTTCAATGCCAAGCCGGATAAGCCAATTGTTGTATTCGAGGAAGGTGGCGAGCAACTTCTTGGAATCAGGCAAGGGCCGCAGCTCATTGGGTGTGTTGCGGCGGGGAAAACGCAGAGCGAAGCCGTCGCCCATCGGGGTGAGGGCAAACCAGCGCACGTAACCGGTGGCGGGCACCATGAAGCCGTGGTGGTAGTCGCAGCGGTCGCGCAACGTGTACAGCACCAGTGTGTCCTTGCGGCGGAACTTGAGGAGCTGAACCTTCTCGTCCTGTCCCTTGGATTGGAAGTAGTCAATGGCTTCCTGCAAGGGCACGACCTTCCGCTCGAAGGGCAGATCGGCTTTGACCAGCTCTTTCATGCGAGACTCGACCGCGGCCAACTCTTCCCGCGAAAGCGGAGGGCGGCCGATGACCGAGCAATAGAAACCGCCCGAAGAGAGTGAGTGGTCAACGGAGATGTCCGCCGCAGGGAAGACATCCTCGAAGGCGGCCTCCAGCAGAAAGGTGACTGAGCGGCGGTAAATGCCCGAGCCGTCGGGGTCGGACATCCGAACGAGCTGCGCGCGGGAGTCCAGTTCGACCGGGTGCGTCAGCTCGCGCAATTCGCCGTTGACGACCGCGCCAACAATCAGGTCGTTGGTATTCCATTCCGGCAGGCACTTTAGAAAGGCGGCAATGGGCCGTTTGCGCGGCCCGCAGAGAATCCGGCCATCAGGCAGGACCACTTCGACGGTGGGACGGGGGACATCTGTTTGGTAGATATCGTTGGGAGATTTCATCATTGAACGGAGTCAGCGCGGCACGGAAAGGATGAGCAAAATCAGGCAGCCCGCGCGGCTGCGGTCAGGCGCCGGCCGACGGGGACACAAGCAAAAAGACCGCCGTTTCCACGGGTCATTATCATCAGAATCACGCGAACATTGGTAAACCACGCAGCACTAGAGAGCAAGTCGTAAGCCGAAATTGGGCCCGGCTGGCCCGGTCATGCGGCTGGACTCAGAAACCGAGGCTTATGACTAGCCAGACTTGCGCTACTCACCTCTGAAAGCGGTGATCTTGGGGGTGGGAGCAGACGCAAGTCGTTGTGGCAGAAAGCCTTTCGATTGCAAAGAGGCTGCAGGGCAGACCTAAGCTCTTCCCCTTGGCAGTTTGGCACCTACGATAGGAGGCCGTCATCCATCTCAAGTGTCATTGTCGGCGCAAGGACGGGAAAGAGCATCGTTAGTGCAAGAGCACGCCGGTTTACTGACATCCGCACTCACAGTGGCCTTTCCGCCCTGGCTAATTCCTTGTGTCTCCGCCACTTGCGGCTGGAGGCGAGGATCGGGCCTCGGACCAGGCCAGCCCGTATGCCTGAAGGCGCGCGGGGATCTTGCGCGGGATTGGATCGGGTTGCCGGCGTGTTGCCCCGGTGTTGATAGCATGATTGGAGCATGATTGGAGCATGATTGCTCCATGATTGGGCCTTGATTGCCCTGTCCCGGACCTCCTCAGCCCGGTGGCGCTTCCCGACCGCGCCTGGTTGATATTTATAGTCCAACTCCGCCCAATTGTCGAATGAAAAGTCCTATAGAAGCGTCACGTCCAGCGCAATTCGGCAAAGGTTGCTTGAACTAATTCGGCATGTCCGGCATAAACGGGTCGTTTAGCACAACAAGCAACCGAAGGAATGATTATGGCCATCGCCGCAGACAATGACTCCCCCATGCCCCGCCGCAAGTTTCTCAAGCTCTCCGCCGCAACTGTCGGCACAGTCGGCAGCTTGGGCGCTGCGTCCGCGGCCCCGGCCGGGCAAGGTCCAGCGGCCCAGTCACCGGGGCTGCGCACCACACGCGCGGTGGGCCGGCGCGGGCGGCGCGCCTACGACGGGTCGTATTCCGGCGAATTCCTGAACCAGGTGGCGTTTCCATTGGGTGGCATTGGGGCAGGCATGATCTGCTTTGAAGGGACTGGGGCACTCTCGCATGTTTCATTGCGCAATCGGCCCGACATTTTCAACGAGCCTTGTATCTTCGCGGCCATTTCGGTCCAGGGCAAACGGCCCGCGGCCCGTGTCCTGGAAGGGCCCGTGCCGACCCGCAAGCTCTACGGGCCGCAAGGTTCAGGGAACGGGTCGGGAGGGACCACCTATGGCCTGCCCCGGTTTGCCAATGCCACTTTCAAGGCCCGCTTTCCGTTCGGTGTGCTGACACTTGCGGACCCCCAGGTTCCGCTAGGCGTCGAAGTCACGGCCTGGAGCCCGTTCGAGCCCGGCGACCCGGACAATGCCAGCCTGCCGGTGGCCGCGTTGGAATACCGGTTCACCAACCGCAGCAAGAGTCCGATCGAGGCCGTGTTCTCTTTCAATTCCAAGAACTTCATGGCGACAGGCAACAACCCGCAGGCGGTGCGGCCCATTGCGGGCGGTTTCATCCTGTGGGGCGGCGGGGCGAAGGGCAATCCGTGGGAAGAAGCCGCTTTCTCCGCAACAGTGTCCGAACCTGGGGTGAAAGTGAATCACGCCTGGTTCCGCGGCGGCTGGTGGGATGCGCTAACCCTGGCTTGGAAAGACGTGGCCGATGGGGCGTGTTACGACTGCGCGCCGTTGACCGAGGGCGGCCCGAGCCCCGGCGGGAGTTTGTTCGTTCCGCTGCAGCTTGGCGCCGGTGCATCGAAGTGCATCGTGTTGCGGTTGGCGTGGTTCGTGGGGCAGACCAACCTGCGCTTCGGCAAAGATCCGGCCGAGCTCAAGCTGGAGCCGGGCCAGCGGGATAACTACCGCCCCTGGTACGCCGGGCGGTTTACGGAAATCAACGGGGTGACATTCTATTGGCGCGACCATTATGATGAGTTGCGCCAGAAGGCCAGCCGGTTCTCGGATTGCTTCCATGACTCCACCCTGCCGCCCGAAATCACCGAAGCCATCGCTGCAAACCTGACCATTCTCAAGTCGCCAACGGTCATGCGCCAGACCGATGGCCGGCTTTGGGGCTGGGAAGGCTGCAAGGACAACACTGGCTGCTGCGCTGGTTCCTGCACGCACGTCTGGAATTACGCTCAGGCCATCCCGCACCTCTTCCCGAGCCTGGAGCGGACGTTGCGCGAGACCGAGTTCGGGCCGTCGCAGAACGACGCCGGGCACCAGCAATTCCGCAGCGCGCTGCCGATTCGGCCATTGGAACACGACTTCCATGCCGCCGCCGACGGACAACTCGGCGGCATCATGAAGGTGTTCCGCGACTGGCGGATCAGCGGCGACACTGAATGGCTGCGCGGGCTCTGGCCGAAGGTCAAGCGCAGCCTGGATTATTGCATCCAGACCTGGGACCCCGGGCACAAGGGTGTGTTGGAAGAACCCCACCACAACACTTACGACATCGAGTTCTGGGGAGCGGACGGCATGTGCACCAGCTTTTACCTGGGCGCATTGCAGGCCGCGACCATTATGGGCAAGGCCCTGGAGAACGAGGTCCCGCTATATGCCGAGTTGCTGGCCGCCGGCATCCGCAAGACGGAGTCCGAGCTGTTTGACGGGGAGTATTTCATTCAGCGCATCGAGTGGAAGAACCTGCGCGCCCAGAGCCCGCTGGAGAACAAAAGCATGGTGGGAAGCTACTCGCCGGAAGCGGTCGCCCTCCTGGAGAAAGAAGGGCCGAAATACCAGTACGGCACCGGCTGCCTGGCCGATGGTGTGCTCGGTTCCTGGATGGCGCTGGTCTGCGGGGCCGGCCAGGTGCTCGCGGCGCCGAAGGTCGCCAGCCACCTGCGGGCCATCCACAAGTATAACCTCAAGCACGACCTCTCCGACTTCGCCAATCCTCAGCGGCCGACTTACGCTTGTGGCGCTGAAGGCGGCCTGGTCCTCTGCACCTGGCCGAAGGGGGGGGAGTTGGCACTGCCCTTTGTTTACTCCAACGAAGTCTGGACCGGCATCGAATACCAGGTCGCCTCGCACCTGATGCGGATGGGCCTGGTGCGGGAAGGGCTCGAGGTCGTGCGCGTGTGCCGCGACCGCTACGACGGCCGCGTGCGCAATCCGTTCAACGAATACGAGTGCGGGCATTGGTATGCCCGGGCGATGTCCTCCTACGCCCTGCTGTTCGGCCTGAGCGGCGCGCGCTATGACGCTGTGGACAAGGTGCTTCATCTTGAGCCCCGGATTGCAGGCGACTTCCGCTGCTTCTTCTCCACGGCTACCGGCTACGGCACCGTCGGCGTGCGAAAGGGCAAACCGTTCTATGACGCGAAGGTCGGGACACTGGATATCCGCGAACTCAGGTACGTGAAATACGGCTGAGTTGCCTCTGTCCAAATTGACGTCCCCAACTTAGGCCGCTAAGTTGTGCCTGATGACTGTGTCAACGGTAGTTAACCCGGTCGGCGTAGATCGCTTCCCGCTGCGTCAACCAATGCCGAAAGCGCAATTGGATGCGCTGTCGCGAGAGATCCTGGTGCTCAAGAAGCAACTGAACGCAGTCATTCTGGCCCATAACTACCAGGTGCCCGAGATCCAGGATATCGCCGACTACGTGGGCGATTCGCTGGGTCTTTCACAGCAGGCCGCCCTGACCAAGGCCGACGTGATCGCCTTTTGCGGCGTTCATTTCATGGCCGAGACGGCCAAGATACTCAGCCCGGCCAAGATCGTGGTCCTGCCGGACAAGGACGCCGGTTGCTCGCTCGAAGAGGCCTGCCCGGCAGACAAGCTGGCCGAATTCCAGAAGACCAATCCCAACTTCTACACCGTCACCTACATTAACTGCAGCGCGGCGGTGAAGGCGCTCAGCGACGTGATTTGCACCAGCGGAAACGCCGTCAAGATCGTCAACGTCGCTCCAAAGGGCAAGGACCTCCTGTTCGTGCCTGACGAAAACCTCGGCCAATGGGTAATGGAGCAGACGGGGCGGCCAATGACGCTGTGGCGGGGCAATTGCTATGCGCACGTGGAGTTCCGGCGCGAGAGCCTGCTGCGCGCGAAACAGTCTTACCCGGAAGCAAAGGTGGTGGCGCATCCCGAGAGCCTGCGCGAGGTGCGGGAACTGGCCGATTCGGTGTGCTCGACCGAGAAGATGATTTCCTATTGCCGAACTGCCCCGGCGAAGCAATTCATTGTGGTGACCGAGTCTGGCATCATTCACCGGTTGCAGAAGGAGTGCCCGGGCAAGGAGTTTGTATGCGCGCCTGTCTTCGATGCGATGCGCGCCCCGACGGATCCGTGCCGCTGCAGCGAGTGCAAATTCATGAAGCTGAACACGCTGGAGAAGCTGCGCGACTGTATGAAGAACCTCTCGCCGCGCATCGAATTGCCCGCCGAGATCATCCGCCGCGCTCAAGCGCCGATTCAGCGGATGCTGGAGATTTCCGCTAGGTAGCTTCCCGCCGCGGACCGGCGACACCAATTACCACTCCCGCCTTCCGAAGCCGATCACTCGGCCTTCTCGCAAGGCACCACAGTTCCCGCCTGGAAGGAGCAGGGAGCACGGGGGCCGTTGTATTTGGGTAGGCAGGGTGGATGTGCAGGAAGTCCCATATTCCTGGACCGAATAGCCGTTCCGGCGGAAATCGGCACTGTGTCCATTTTTGAGATAGTTGTGCTTCCCGAGCACATTTGCCGCAACGACCCCCCAAAGCCGGAAATGCCGGTGCGACAACGATGTGACACCCGTGATATCCCTGTGTGTATCCCATGGGGAGCGCTCCCCATGGGATACACACCGTAGCCCCGCCGGGTTGCCGCCGTCCCATCATGGTCGCTGGCTTGGGTGTGGGGTGCCTCAGGCCTGTAGGACAGAAGCCGGAAGCACCCTGGCTCCGCGCTCTGCCTCGGAATGCTGGTGTGAACCTTTTGCGACAACTGCGTTGCGGCCTGCAGGATCCGGCTGCGGGGCGCGCCTCCTGTGCTATGGATTCCCTCGCGTTATGGTCGGTTGACGGCCAGCAGACGGACAGAGCAAGGTCGCCTAGTCGGATTAGTGTGCATAGGTTAGCGTCGTTGCTGGCTACCCATCCTCCTTGGGTATTGGGAACTCCTGACGAGGACCATCCTGCAACTTCTAGACTTCAGAGTTAGAGCTCCACCGCCCGCTGCTCGTACCCTTTGGCCCTTGCGTTGGGGGCCCTCCAGAATGTCTTAACCACCACCGCCATGATGGACCCCATTTTTCTGCTCGACGAATCGCACCACCAAGCCACCGCATGAATTGCCTCGACGATCAAGAGGATGTCATCGCCCCCGATAATTCTTCGGCGGTTCAAGGAGCCGCATTTGGTCGTCCACATGACCATTGCGCACGCCAACTCCGTAGTGGCTGTTCTCCTCGACGTCCTCATTACCCCACTGGCACCAATTAGCCCTGCTGAACCGCGCGAATAATTCTAGGTAAGGGCCTGGGGAACAGGCTTCGATGAGGTCGTAGATTTCATCTGGCTTGCGCGAATGCTCGCGCTTTCGGGTGGCAATGAGGTTCACCTGAGTACGCCCCGGCTTCAAAGTGCGCATGCTGCCTCGAACTCCAAATAGAACGAGCTCCGTTACGTTGCGGAAGTAGAACCCCACTCCGCGCCCGTCCGGCCCTCCATCTTTGCGGACCTTATACCAAACCAGATTGGACTTGTAGGTGAATCCCCAGCGCCGCATTACTGTAAGGCCTTCTGCCAGCAATGCATTCGGCACCCAAAGATATAGGTGACTACGGGCCGCCGCCAAGGCTGAGACAGGCAACTCCAGAACGGCGGGTCCAGTACACCAGGTTTACCGGCTCATCACTCAAATAGCGCCGCACAATTTCAATGTTGTCGCCGTAGTAGAGCACGCCCCTGCGCGGCATCCTACCGGGCGCCCCTGCGCCCTGCCAGTGCCGAGTTCGGCGTGCGAGGTTCAGAATTCAGCGTTCTAGTGCCGTTTCTTGTGCCAGTAGTGTGTCAGCGCTGCTGCTGGCGTCAGATGCGCACAGTTGTGCCGTGACATTCACTTCTTTCAATGCCTGCTACATTGGAGAAGTGGTCGGAGCGACAGGATTTGAATCGGGATTTGACTTTCAGCTACTTTCGCAAACCTTCATCTCAGGCCCGTAAACATTCACTATTTTTCAGGTCGTGCGACTTGCTGTCCCGAACCAAAATGAACGTTTGCGCCACTTTCCTGTCAGCGCCTGTCAGCGGTTTTCTTGCCGCTTCACCGCGGATTCTCCGCCCCACCATTAGTACCCAGTTTCCCATTGGCGTCAAGCATGCCGTTGACCTCGGCCCTAAGCAGGAACCTGGGCGCCCGCGCTCCGCTGCCCGGCACGCTGCACCCGCTCCGCGATCTCCTGAGCCGTCATCTTCGCAGCGGGATTGTCGCTGAGCTGGTCCACCAAGCCAGAGACCGTCGCAAACACCCCAGCCTCCTTCTGGTGATCCATCAGCCACTTCACGAACTGTGCGTCAGCCGCCTGACCCTGCGGCGTGGTAGCCAGCACAGCCCGCGCAGTCTCCACGCCCTGGACGAGCGCCTCGTTAACCTTGCGGTTGCGGACCTGTCGGTATCCATGATACAAGCCGCCAAGCGCCAGGGCGAGGATGCTCCCAACGCCCGGCGCAAAAGTGTTAACGATGGATCCCGTCGCCTCGATGGTGGCCAGCGCCTCAGGCTTGGCGACCAAATTGGTCACCGGCACCTGCACCAGGTTGGTCATGAACACCGGCACGATGTTGGTCACGATAGCGGTCACCATGTTAGTTGTCACCGGCTCACGCACTGCGTAGCCGGACACAACGCCGCTCACGGCGTTGGTCACAAACACGACATTCGTGCGTTCCGTGACCACCGGCACGGTTTTGGTCACAACAACAGTATTCGTGAACACCTGCACCATCGGCGCGTTAGTCCAGGTAACCTCCTGCCTGTAGGCCGCCCGATCCAGTGCCGCGCACCCGCTCGCGCACGCCACCAGGAACGCCAGCGCCCCGGCCAGCAACGTTGCCCAAACACACTTCTCACTACGGCTCATCTTCTTCACGACTGATTCCTTTCCATCCGGACGAGGCGCAGCTCATCCCTGCACTCCTCCAGAACTTTTGTGTTGTTGTCCAGGCAGACGATGAGTTTGGCGTTGGCCGCGCTCTGCTCCGCCACCACCCCGCGGAGGCTCTCCTGGTAGCTGTCCCTGGCTTCCTTGTGGTCCTCGATCAGCCGCTCATGTTGCAGCACGAAATACCGCATAACAAACCACGCAAACACGCCGAAGACGACGAGGCTCGCCACGAACAACCACCGGTCATTCATCCCGGCAGCGTGGTCAACGTTGCTGATCAAATCATTCATGTTTGTCACGGCACCATCACTCTTTCCATCAGGAGCCCATTCATCCGGAAGAACTCCGCCCGGTTCGTCGCCGGAAACCAGCTCGGTGTCCCGGTCACAACACCCCAGGCCACCAGGTTCGTGCTCCGCCCAAACACCGGCGCCAGCCGGACCCACGTCTCGCCGGCCATCACCGGCGGCACCGGCTTGCTCTCCCACGACACTTCGTTGCTGAAATCCGACTCCAAGCCGTTGGTGTCATAAGCCGTCGCTGCAAAGAACCATCGCCCGCCATGCGGCAACACCACCGCCTGTGTCAGCGCCAATCCCGCATTTGTTAGGCAGCAATAGGCCCGCGCACTGGTGCCCCAGTAGACACGGTAGCCTGCCACCGCCGCAGAGGGCGAAGCATCCCAGGCCAGCGTCACCCGTTGCGCATCAGCGGTCGCGGCCCATGCCAGAAACACCGTTGCCCAGAACCACTTCATGCCCTCACCAATTGCACCGCGCCGCTGCCACCGACAATCAGCGCGCCATACTTCGAGAGCATGGCCTGGGCGACTCGCGAGATAATCGGTCGCGTGTCGCTCTTGTTGTACTTCGTCGTGGACGAAGTGCTGTCGCTCCCGGTCCCGGTCGCGGCGTGCGTCGCGTGAGCAGTCGTCACCGTGTCGAGACCCTCACCAGCCGGCGCCGCAGTCCGATCCGCAATCAGGAGTTCGCGCGCCATCTCACACACCGCAGCCGCGACCGGCTGCGGCACGGTGGTGCTCGGCACGAAATTGGTCAGCACGGGCGACATCGTCGTGCTCGTGACCAGGTTGCGGTCCGGATCAGGGCACCGCTCACGCGGCCACTGACACGCCTGCGTGTCATGAGCGCGGTAGCCGTTGAACTGATACTGCGAATCCACCAGCCGCGTCGCCATGACCAGCGCCGCGGCCTTCGTGGTCGCAGTGGCGGCCGTCCATGCCGACGCATACAAGTGGGCCTCGAAATACGCGTCCGCCTCCGCGACGGTGGCGTAGCTGTTCGCGTCCGTCCTGCCGGTCCCGTCTTCCTTGATCAGTGTGAGAGCCATGCAATTACACTCCTACGGCGCGCAGTAGTACCACTCGTAAGCGGGGCCGAAAGGCCCAATGATCTCAGTGCCGCACCGGTAACGCATCCGGTAAGACACATCGTCATTCTCAAAGTCGCTAAACGCCCTCACGTGCCGGAAAGCCCGCACGGTGCTGGAAACGGCACCAACGTAATTCTCAATCCACCCCTGAGACCCCCGCGACCAATAGAGCTCGATGGTGCCATCGGGAAATCGCCCCTGCTCGAACGTGAAATCGATCAGAACGTCAAACCAGTAGAGCGGCTCCCCTGCGCTCTCCGTAAGGTTGAGGGTCACAATGACAGGCGCCACCGGAGTTCCACTCCCTGCGTTGCGCCGCCGCCTCTGCGACCGCAGCGCCCACCACGTCCGCACGATATTGCTGACGCGCCTATTCGGCCTGCTGAGCTGAAGCAACTTCGCCATGTTTCTCTTTTGGATCCTGCTGGTTCACGACCTCGCCCTGCGTCACCCGCTCACCAGTGCTGGCCGCAACTGGCACCACCGCAGGCTTGGCGTCCGCCGGCCAGTCAACCGGCAGCAGCGGACGCCTCACCCGCCGAATGATTGGAAGCAAGCCGCTCATGTTCAGATGACGTTTGCTCCAATCGCGATTTGCTTCCAGTTCGTGCCATCGCTAATGGCGAGGCACGGCACTGAACCAGTGCCGCCGGCGCTCAGGTAGATGACGCGCCGAGGAAACTTCGCCGCCGTCACGCCGGCAGCAACCGCCGCCGCGACGTTGGTGAAAGTCGGATACTGAATCTGCTCGCCGCTCCGAATCTTCTCGAAGCTGCGGGGAACATCTTTGCCCATACTTGTGTCCTTTCAGGGAAGGCAAGCGCCGGGGATGTTGCCATCCCCGGCTCATGCTCAGTTGTTGTGAGTGATCGCCACCAGGCGCACGTTCTTGTTTTCCCAGACGCGCACCCAGTTCGCAGCCGTCTCCAGCTCCGCAGCCGTCGGCGAGTCACCAGCCACAGAAGCGCTGGTGAACTTCACGCCGCGCGGATGGAGGATGTAGCGGCGCCGGTTGATCAGCACCGTGTCGCTGTCCAGCGGCACACGGGCCAGCTCGACACCTTCCGTGCCGAAGCCGCCCTGCAGCGGAGTGCCACTCAGCGGAGCAACACCCTTCGCGAAGGCGCCCTGGCCGAACAGGTAGGTCGTGTACACCGTGCCGTCAGTGGTGCCAGCTCGCGTGGGCAAGCTGTCATCCACGACCACACGCCGGCCCTGGAAGCTGGCCAGACTCGGCTTGCCTTCGCTGTCAGGCAGGAAGTCGATCAGATCCAGCTTCTTCAGCGCGGCCTCAGTCCCCGAGTGCATCGCCACTGCGGTCAGCCTGCCGGCTGCATCGCCGAGCTTGGCGCACGCGTCCACGAAGGTCGCGCCGTTCAGCTTGGTCGCGGAGGTGGTGCCCGCCACCGACTCGGAATGAATCGCGAGCAGGTTGCCCGCCATCGAAGCCGCGGCGAACATGCCTTTGAGGCACGAGATCACCAGCGACTCATCCGTCCGCGCCCAGTAGGCGCCGACCAGGTCCACAATTGCCTGCATCGGATCGTCGCCCGAAACCACCTTCGCCAGGTGGTTCACACTCCAGACCTGCGCATCGTTGTGGATGCGTGCGATGTCCGTGTCCGCCGCGATCTTGTTCACCGTCAGCGACGCCGAATCGTTCAGCAACTGTCGGGTCGCAGTCAGATCCTTCCAGAACGGCATCTTCACTTCGCGACCGCCGCCCTGCGCTAACGTGTCAAACTCGGGCGCCATCTCGATGATGCCCGACTCGCCAAATCGCGACAGCTCAGCCGTCCGCTCAATGGCGTACTTCTCGAACTCTGTGGGGATGATCACATCCGCCACTAACGTCTTAGCCATACTTCACAGTCTCCGGTTGTAGCGGCGTCTTCTGAGAACGCCGCTGGTTCATTCAAGCCGCTGCCTTGAGCCGAGCCGCCAGGCCCGGATCACTCTTGGTCAGCCGCATCTGCTCCGTGAGGTTCCAGCTCTCCTTGCGGAAGGGATTCTTCACGGACTTGTTGCCGACTCCACCGGAGCCGTTGCTGGCGGCACCGCCACCAGCGTTGGATTCAAACAGATGAGGAGCGTCAGCAACCTGCTGCTCGACCCACTCATCCAAAGTCATCGGCGTGATGCCATCCTTGCCCACGCGCACAGTCTGGCCATCGGCCTCGTAGGCGCGCGGCGCGCCATCCACCAGGCGGAACACCGTTCGCGCCCGGGCGGTGATGTCGGGAATAGCAGTCGGGCGCAGACCGCGCTTCGTCGCCGTGGTGATGACACCCTGGTCAATCTGAATGGCGGTGAGGCGCGCATTCAGCGAGTCACGCTCGGAAGTGACAGCAGCGAATTGCTTATCCCATTCGGTCTTCGCAGTCTTGAGCCGGCCTTCGACAACCTTGTCCACCTCGCCGCCCTTGAGCTGCTGCGCTTCCTCGAGCCGTTGCTTCTCCTCGGCGAGCTTGCGCACCTGCTCAGGATCGATGCCCTCAAAGCGTTTCTTCTGTTCGGCGAGCTGGTTGCTGAGCGCGATGTTGTTGGCGCGGAACTCATCCAGCTTGGATTTGTCCGCCGCACCATCCACGTCCAGCAGCCAAGCACCATCACGCTCCACATAGAGCGCTTGCTGCTCCGCCGGGATTTCATCTTTCGATTTGAACTTGAATTTTAGTGCCATAAATCAATCACGCAGCTAAGGCGCTACCGTTGGGCGCGCCGTTGGTTTTGCCATCTGCCATTTGCGATTGGCCATTCGTGCCATTCGCTAAAGTCTTCTTCGCGTCTTCGCGCCTTTGCTGTTCAATCAGCGCCGCCTCTTCGGTATTCGTCCTGCCCTCAGGCAGGACCTCACCACGGCGGAAAAGGTCATACATGCTGTCCTGGCTGATCGCACCTGCCTGCCAAGCTGCGACGATGGCTTGAATGTCCTGGCTCGCCAGACCCTTCGTGCTGAAATCAGTGTTGAGCGTCATCAGCACCTGCTCGCCTTTCACGTCGTCCGGCAGTTCCTCGGTCGAGTTCCACCAATAAACCCAGCGCAGAACCTGCGTCAGCGACTCGCTTACACTCAACGCCACGTTGCCGAGAATGCTGTATTCCCCAGCCTGCCTGAGCTCGATCGCAGTCGCGGTCTCACCGACCTTCTTCATGTCCTCCAGCATCCGGGAGCCCAGGATCGACATGAGCCGCTCATCACGGTCCATCGCGCGCTCGAAAGTCGTCAGCCCCTGACCGGTGAACTCCAGGAACCCAGCAGTGGCACCCGGCGTCTCCGATACCCAGGCCGTGCTCGAGCCAATCCGCAGCGAAGCACCCTTATCGAACCCGCTCACCCAGGCCGTGGGCAGCGCGGTGAAATGGAGCCCATGCTTGAAGTCAGCGTTGAGACGGTAATGGTCCAGGTTCACCGCGATGATGTCCTCCAGCGGACCACGCTCCACATCCGGCCGCGAATGCCGCGACCCGTGGAACACAAACGGAATCAGCGGCAGCGGCTTGCCCAGCCTCAACGGCGTCCTCGTTTCGATCAACTGCCACTCAACCTTGGCGCCCCTGCGCTGCGTTTTCTTCGGCTGCCAAAGCTCAACCTGGCAGTGGTAGTCCCGCTTGCCAGCAAGATCTGCCGACTCGCCGGGCACCAGCTTCAGGACACGCATCTGATCCACGAGCTGCAGCGTAAATCCATCATCATCCGGGCCGGGCTGGGCGACGGCATGTTCCTTCAGCACGATCAGCGTCGGCACGTTGCGGCCATTTACCCGCTCCACCCGCCAATTGATGACCTGCTCGGCGCGGTAGAAGACCACATACGCCCGCTGCTCGACTTCGTCCTCCCAGTCCACCAACGAGCCGGCGCGACCAAGTCCGATCACATCACCCACGACCATCTTCGCGTAGCCGGTCAGGGTGGTGCCCAGCATATCCGCGTCGTTCTGGAACTCCGCCATCGCCCGGCCCACGCCGGCGCCATCGTTCGGCAGCTTCAAAAAGGGCGGACGCCGGAACATCAAACCGAGGTAAGCCTCAGAGGTGCGCGCGCTGGCGTTGAAGTATGAAGCCCGCTTCACATAGGCCGAGAACTCCTCATCCGTCATCGAGTCCAGCCGAGGCAGATACTTCTCCCCGCCAGCCTTGACGGCATCTTCGCCGGCAAGGACATCACGCGCGCGGGACCATTCCACGGCCCCGGCGTCGTAATCAGGATGAGTCGCATTTACGGCCATCGGCGGAACGATAGCACCTACTTTTGGCCGTTTTCCCGCCGCCGCAAATCACTCGTGCATTATCGCGCACCAAGACACCTTTGGGATGCCTGGTCGGGCAAAAAATTCTTCAGAAATCCGTTGACGCCTTTTCGGTGGAGGCGCGAGCATGCTGCAAATCGTTTGTTTTTCAGATCCTTGGCGACTCATGCCCGCGCAGACGCAAATCGGAAAGACAGTGCTCCGCCTTGTGACCGGCGATATCGCCGACCAGGACACCGATGCGGTAGTCACCGCGGCGCACTATCGCCTGAACAAGGGCGCCGGCACTGACGGCACGATCCACACCAAAGGTGGCCCCAAGATCTATGAGGAGTGCCGCCGCATCGGCGGTTGCCCCATCGGCGGTGCGGTTATCACGACCGGCGGCAACCTCAAAGCCCGTCACGTCATTCATGCCGTCGGCCCGGTATGGCGAGGCGGCGACGAAGACGAGCCCGAGACATTAGCGAGCGCGTACCGCCGAAGTCTGCAGGTGGCGGTTGAGAACGGGTTACACAGCATCTCGATCCCATCTATTTCTACCGGGGCGTTTGGTTACCCATTGCGCCTCGCAGCTCCAGTTGCGCTAAAGACAATAATGGACTTTCTGGAGAAGGAGCCGCACGACCTTCAGGAGGTCCGGGTCGTGCTCTACACCCGAGAGCAGGACACAGCCTACGAGCTGTTTGCACAGGAGCTTGCGCGGGTACTTTCCCATAGGGCGTCGGCAGTCAAGAACTCCACACCACCCCCCAAGTGAGCATCTTCCCAGTCACACCGCTCGTGCGCCACGTTCAGAGATTGATCCTGGCGACAAGCACGGCGCGCGCAGGACGTCCAGCATGGAACGGACACGTAATCGCGCCGTGGTCTGAACCAGGATGTTCGGGGCGGATCACGACATGACTCTATAGCTGCCCGTTCGCCACTCGGCGAATGAAGAAACGGCCATCACTCCGAACCAGCACACCGCGAAGGCTCCCTTTCGCGCGGAAAAGTCATCTACGCCATATCTGTCGCAAAGGAAACTCGTGACCTGGATCACAAGTGGGATCATCGCGAACATCGCTGCAAGCACTATCCATGTGCGGACAGAAGCTCGTAATGCCTGCCCACAATGCGGGCACTCATGAGCGATGGCACGTGGACCTTTCATCCAGTCCAGAAAGGCACAAGCACGTTTGCGGCAACTCGGACACTTCATACGCTGTAGCAGCAAGTACGCTCATCACCGGCCGCGGGCCAGTGGCCCCCAATATGGAACAGAGACGGTATCCCGCCGAACACAAGCAGAACCGCGAATCCGGCGTTGCCTCCAGCCGGATAGTTAACCGTCGTCATCCTCACATCGCAAACCCTACAGGATAACCGTTGCAATCCACGAGCACGAACTGCCACACGCCAGGCTGCATGAACTCAAGCTCGAACGTAATCTCCGCTCTGCCGGCGGCACGTACTTTGTCGTAGTACTCCCGAATACCGCTGACGCGGAAGTCGAGTGAGAAACCGATGTCGCGAAGCGACCGAACCTCATTCTTGTGGGCCTTTCGGAATACCACCTGATCCGAACCCAATGCCAGAGTGCATCGGTCCGCAGACTCCGCGACCTTAGTGAAACCGAGGACGTCAGTGTAAAACTCCACGCAATGCTTCAAGTTCGTCGTAGGAACACCTCGCTCGGAGTCAAGGATGCGCATGGCGCTGGTTATCCGTGGCCACGAACGAAATTCTCCGTAAGCCGGTGCCAGCGCTCAGCCAAGGCCATGAACACCTCACCCACATATTCCGGGGTCTCTGAAGGCAGGACCACGGGCGGCCACCAGTCGCTAAAGCCCTCCTTTCCCCAACGGATGTTCATATATGCTTGGATGGCGTTGCTCCTCTCGCCGGCCTCCAGCTTCGACAGGCAGGTGCGGACGTGCTCCAAGTCGGACAAGTCGTAACGGTGCTCGGCACAAAACTTCAGCAGCGCTCGGGTTGCCGCCGCATGGGTTGGGAACGCTCCAGGACCGTATACGCGCTTCTCGATAGCTTTCATGAACTTTTCAAGCATAAGCTCAGGGTGACCGGCGCGAGCCCGCCGTTGCTGGCGTTCGATTCGTCGCCACGTGAGCGGGCTGCCTCCCGCTCGCTCTCCCCTGCGGGTTAGACGCCCTCTTCTTGAACAGAAATCTGATCTTCTTCACCTCAGCATCTAACTGTGTGTTGATGTGGTACCGCGAGCGTATGCCATCCACATAATAAATCCACTCTCCGTCAGGTCCGCTCGCGGTCTCGGATATTCGCACAATAGTCGTCTCTCCCCGAACTGTCTTGGTCTCAAAACGAAGGTCCAGGGACTGCAGCGCCGCATAGATCCAAAAATCAATCTTGTAGTAAGTCGGTGAAATCTTCTTCGGCAGTGGCCTCTTCCGGAATGCATCCAGGGCCGAATTGTAGGTCAGCGTAATCGCATTGGTGGTCCCAGCGGGAAACTCAAATGAAACCGTCACGTTCGTCTCGCTGTTGCCTATCGGAAAGCTGGCGACGCACTCGGGCGCTGACAAAAGCGACAACACCAAACCCAGAATAGCAGCGGTCAACAATGCTGGGTGCATACCAAGGTGTCTAAGACGGCGCCGAGGGAGCGCTGGGCCCCGCCCTGAGCTGGACCGAGCCGGAACCCCGCTGTCCGCTGCATGTGCCGGGTTAGCGACCATCAGTACCTCACTTGCTGTAGTTTCACTATCTCCATCGCGTCATCAAACTCCACCCAGATGCCATGCCACTTGGTATCCTCCTTTGGGAGCCCTACCAATGGCTGATCGCTCTTCCCGAAACTGGCAGAATACCCCGGGACGCCCTTGACCCTGGTGCAACTGCGCATCTTGGGATACATCTTGAACCAATAGGTCTTGGAGTAGGCCGCCAGTGCTTTCCGTCGCACAGCTTCGGGGGCACCTTCGGGCTTCGGGTAAGCCTGGGGAGCAGTCTCAGGCGCCGGCCCGCCACCCGCTCCCGAATTGCAAGGGCCATACCAGGGTTGTCATTCGGTGGAGCGTGTTGGGCCATGTGACTAGTCCTTTGCATGGGGCCTAAACCGGTAATGGCCGATGACCTTGTACTTAAAAAGGATGTCCTCTTCCTTCGTGCCGCTGCCGATATTGTGGATAATGAGTGGCGTATCTCCCCATGGCGTATGCACTGGCCTCTTGTCGGACACGATCCCTATGTGCGTAACTCCGCTTCCAAGGTCCCAGGCCACGATGTCTCCTGGGGCGTAAGTCCAGACATACGGTTGTGTCGTTTTCTCCTGCAACCAGATAGAATGCCTTTCGAAATAGTGCATCAGGTTGGGAACTCTGCGGTGATCAATGTTTTTGTCTGGCGCCTTCAGCCCCCACTTCTGCGGGTAACCGGCGAAATTCTTTTCCATGTCTTCATGCACTTCCTTCTGCAGATCGGTCCCCACCCTGCGAAGGGCCCTCACGACCACGTCGCTACACACCCCCGTCCCAAGCGGAACGTCACCACCGGGATATTTGAGTTTTGTGTATGAGGGGTCATAGTTTGTGGTCACTCCGATCTGCTGCCGAGCAGCGTCAACGATACGAATGCCTACAGCTTCTTCTGCCGCGCTTCCTCCAGCGATTAGGACCAACCACGCGGCCAGGATCATTAGTTTATTCATACTCACTTCTTGTTAGGTCAATTGTCGTAGTCGGGCAACCTCACCTGCAAACGGCCATTTATCCCATTTATTCGCTTCGGCAAAGTCGGCTAGTTCCCTAGCTCTAGCGTAATCGTGAAGATGCTCTGCCAGCCAAGCCCCGACCAACGCTGCCCGCCCCTTGACCATCGTCTGCCCAGCGATCACCACATTATCCTTCCTACCCATCTCATCACAGTCAAAGGCCTGAAGCAGTTGTGCTGCGCTTTGGTACATCAGGAAGTATCTGGAACCATACCTCTTGTAACAGTCGATCAAGGATCGGGCTGACCGTTCTGGACTTGTGAAGATACCGTTGTGCTTCCACCAGCGATCTGTCTCGGTGGGTTTCGAGAGACGTGTCCGAAAGAGGCACTCGTACTCCTTTAGGTGCTTTGCCTCAGGTTCACTTGCAGTTCCCTCAGTCGGCATCCCCAACGGGTGAAGCCCCAGGTTCACGGCGTAGCTATCGCCCCACTTCGAGGCCTGGACATTGATCACATTGATGAGATCGCTCGATACTCGGTAGAAATTCTGGCCAGATCCCTTGAAACCCTCCTGTCTTACGTGCGGAGCAAATTCCTGCTTTAGCACGTTCAGAAATCGCGTCTTGGAGTCCATTAGACCTAACGCAGAGGTGAGGGATGCTGGCGGACACCAAGAGCTCCACGCCGCAAACGAGTCACCTCCCGCCGCCATTTTCGCTCCACCGACAGACTAGGCGGCTGTGCTGAGCGTGCGAAGCAATAGTCTCTCATCCTTAGAAAGTATTCGCTCTGCCGGAGAACCCGCGTCCAGCACAAGCTCAAACATCTCGTTTTCGGGCGTGGCGACAAAACCAGACATCAAACGGTAAGGCTGAACCACCGTAACGTCAGCGGGAAACCCTGTAGCCCCGGCAAACTGCTTGGCACGCTCCTCGATGGTAAAGAAGGGAAAAACCTGTCTGCCGCCCCGTTCGCAATTGAAGGGAAACACCGAATCGTCGTCGCCAACCTCTGAAACGTCTATGCGGTGTTCGGCGATAACATCGAAGGCTGCCGGGTCTGTGACGCTCGCGATAGCACGATAGTTAGATGCCCGGTTCGTCCTCATTTGGTTTGTTGCAGCACGGTCGCAATATTCGTGAAGCCGTGCTGGCGAGCAAGGTCAATGACGGAACGGCCACTAGGCAACTCTGATCGCGCGCCAGAGGTAAGGAGCAAACGGACGGCGTCTGCGTGGCCATGCATCGCGGCAACAGCAATCGGTGTGAGGTCGCCTTCCCCGTTTAGAATGTTCGGATTTGCGTGGGCAGAGAGCAGCAGAGCGAGAATGTTGGTGTCACCGCTCCATGCTGCGTGAAAAAGAGGAGCCGTGGGTTCGATGGCTGCGATGTACTTTGCATACTGTTGATAGTCACGTTTGCCGTCAGGATCTGCACCAAGGTGCAACAACTCACCGACGCCGACGGCATCACCAAATACACAAGCGCGGTCAAGAAAGTGGTAGCGCAAGCCGCGCAGGACCGGATACTGCCAAGCAGCCACCACAAGGAGTGCCACCAGCACGAGGGCTTCTACAATCGCGGTGATTTTCCAGAAGCGTGGTTTCATGGGCTGCATCTACAAGTGATTATACAGGTCTGGATATCCACCCATTTCGGGGTGATATCCAAACGCCCCCGCTTGGCAGATCCAAGGCTTCTCTTCATCAAGGCCACCCTTACTCCTCCCGAATCCGCCTGTAAAGCCAGTTCGCTGACACTCGCAGGACCATCAGTTCGCGCTCCGCCGGCACCCCCGGCCTGTCACGCCGGCTCCGCTCGCGACACATCCAACGTCCCACCGCTTCGCGACCACGAACGCGCGCCACGAATCCAACGCCGTCAGCAATTCCAACGCCCCCAGAGCCGCTTATAGCTCATCCAAAGTTATTCACCGGTGGTGAGGAGAGCCCGGTTCTGCTCCCCGCAGACAACGGTGAATAACTTTGGCGGCGGCCGAAAAATGAATTGTGAGCAATTGCCGATTTGGCTCAAT